>ENA-OOUZ01000961-OOUZ01000961.1-human-gut-metagenome-genome-assembly--contig:-NODE-961-length-12158-cov-2.349996_pt1 | contig 12158 bp, 13 predicted proteins | sample MGYA00241546_ERZ501274 | MGnify/ENA primary metagenome ERZ501274 (study PRJEB25962, sample SAMEA2042363) | human gut metagenome | biome: human gut; feature: human-associated habitat; material: faeces...
CTCCTCATTGGCGAAGACGGAGCAAATCTTCTTTTACGAAGTAAACCTATCGCTTTTATTGCATCAGGGCAATATTGGGTCAATAATCACGCTCATGTTATAGACTCTGTTGGAGGTGTAGATTTGCGCTATATAGCGCTCTTTATAAATGCAATCAATCTCGCACCCTACGTGACTGGTACCGCTCAGCCAAAAATGAATCAGGAAAAGCTAAACTCTATCTTAGTTCCGTTACCACCAGTAGCTGAGCAACAACGTATCGTTACTGCTTTTGAAGAAATAGTGGCAATTATTCGATAATTCCTAAAAACGCATACCACGTATTTTGTCACACGGGGTATGCGTTTATTTTACCAGTCTATGACTTTGTCTACGATAGCACGTTGCTCGGTTGAGGTTTTACGAAGGTAAATGCGAGTGGTTTCGATACTCTCATGCCCCATAAGGTCAGCAAGAAATGCAATGTCATTGCAGCGATCCAAAAAGCTCTTCGCAAACCGGTGACGGAAAGAATGTGGATATACAACTGCTGGATTAATACCATACCGTACCGCCAGTTTTTTTAACTGTCCGGAAATGCCTCTGGTTGTAATTCTATCTCCATATTTGTTTAAAAAAATGAAGCCACTTTCTTGATGCTTATCGTTCAGCCAAGAAAGGGCTTCATTTTGCAAGGCCTTTGGTATATATATTCGGCGAAGTTTACCACCCTTTGAATATAAATCCAAATGTCCAAGCTTGATGTGTTCCACCTTGATCTGTATGAGTTCGCTGACACGTGCGCCGGTCGCTGCCAGAAAACGTATAACAAAATACCAGAACAGTTCACCATCCTGTTTGAGGCAGGTTTTGAAATATTCATAATCCGCCTCACTGATGACATTTTCCAGAAAAGCTTTTTGCTGCACACGTACAAACGGCATTTTTAAGTTCTCTTTACCGATACTTTCCAAGTAGCAATTAATTGCTCGCAGACGCAGGTTGACCGTCTTTGGCTTATAGCTTTCTATCAGCCAAATCTTATATGCTCGCAGGTTCTTCTTCGTGATATCATCGTACTGCGAGCAGTATTGCCGTAAGGCAAAAAGATACGAGGATATCGTGTTCTCCGAGAGATTTGTACCTCTCAAATGTCTTTCAAATTCTTCTATCATAGTGAAAGACCTCCTTTCACTACGATATTATACCTAGAGACTATTAACAAGCGGGAGCAACACTTCAATCTGTTGGACAATACGGTGCTGCTCGTTTAAGGGTGGCAAAGGCATGAAAACCTCATTTATGTTAGTCACTGCCAGTCCTGGTTGTGCTGTTGCAGTAGCGTATTGATTGAGGTTAAGTGCGGTAAGAAAAAGGCAGGCCCAGACAACATTGACATCCGCATATGTTTCAACACACACAGCGTGTTCTGTAGCGTAAAATTCACCTGTGCCACGGTTGATATTGCCACACAGAGCGCCTTGCCTTCCGATTATCGGATAATCACCTGAGCGATTGGATTTGGAAACATAGCCACGAATTCCGTTTCCACCATAACAGGGATAGGAACCGGGAAATGGATTTTCATGGATTTCTGCAGCTGGAATATTTTTTCCCGCTTGAAGCGTGAATATGTTCCCGATTTTACTCCAGCACCAGCTTTCCGGTATTTCAAAAGGCAGTGCATCATCAATACAACGCTCTGTACCGTCCAACTTCTCATAATGAGAATTATCCCTTCTGAAGATAACGGATTCGTGTTTATCCTGCTTAATTTTTCCCTCTTTAATCAGTCTCAGCTTTTCTGCCCTGATACGTTCCACAAGTGCTTCGGCAGGTTCATCCGATGGATCTTGCGGCACCAGTTTTCCCTGCACAGCCCATTGAAGAATAGACCTTTTTAATTGTGCAGGAAAGTCATTTTGCAACTTTGTAGTAGCAGTATAGACTTTTTCATATTTTGTAATCAATGGCAAAAGTTCATTATATTTTTTTACAATTCTCTTTTGTTCCTCTAGCGGTGGCAGCGGACATAATTGTTTCCGAAGCATCGACTGCGTCACTTGATTTATTGTAGTAGTTGTTGCTCCGTCCAATTGACCTCTGAATAAATACGAGTTAATAAACAGTTGTATGTATGGATTACAAATGCTTCTAAAAATCGCCATGAAGGCACCAAATGCTATACCATCTCTATCAACAATGGCAGATTTTCCAACCAGCGCACGGCTCCCGTTTCGAGCGCAAATCAGAATATCACCTTTTTGAGCCATAGCACGAGGAGGAACGTCACATGAAACATATATCAAATCTGAATAATCCATCATACCATTTTGAATATTGTTCGATCTTAATACACCTATACCAGAATTACAGATATCAGCAGGTTTGTAAGTCAAACCGATATTTGTTTCCCCTATACTTCCAAGGCGTACCCATTCCCATGAATCCGGGATCTCAAACGGCACCTCATCTGCAATGCATACAGGCTCATTTTTCCCAACTTTCTCATAAGGCAAATTATCGGCACCACGGAAGATAATAGAAGGGTTCTTCTCCTTCTTGATTTTCTTTTCTTTTATCAGTTGTTCTTTCTCTGCACGTATGCGATCCAGCAGGACACTGGCAGGTTCATCATTAGGATCTTGCGGTACCAGCTTGCCCTGTACGGCCATCTGCAGAATGGAATTTTTCAATTGTTGTGCTGTCATTCGGCTGTATCCTCCGTTAAATCAATTCCCAGAATATCTGTGATCTGTGCCAAGATGCGATCTATGTCAGCATTCAGGCTGGCACGTTTTTCTTGGTATTGCTGTATCAGTTCTTTTGGTGGCAAGATTTCTTCTTCCTCATGTGGGTAGCCACAGAGGTCAATATTATAATTACGGGCAGCAATTTCTTCCACAGTGTATTTCTTAGCTTTGTCGAATCCATCGACCGATATTTCTTTACGGTCATTCCACCACTCGATAGCAGGAGCGAAGTGTTCCAGCTTCATAGGTTTCGTTTTTGAGAAATTCTTGTAACCTTCTGGCATATCCAGACGATAGAACCAAGTTTCCTTAGTCGGGCCGGTATGATCGAAGAACAAAATATTAGTAGTGATTGAAGTGTATGGCGCAAATACGCTGTGCGGCATTCGGATTATAGTATGTAAATTGAATTCGCTCATAAGTTTTTCTTTGATTGCCATCTTAGCATTATCTGTCCCGAATAAGAATCCATCTGGCAGGATAATGGCGCACCGCCCATTCTTTTTCAACCTGTACATGATTACGGTCATAAAAAGATCTGCAGTTTCACTGCTTCGGAGTTCAGCAGGGAAATTCTGCTTTACAGCATCCTTTTCGTTACCGCCGTAAGGAGGATTCATAAGAACTACATCGAAACGGTCGGATTCTTTGTAATCACGAACATTCTTCTCCAGAGAATTGCCATGTATAATCTTTGGATTATCAATATCGTGCAATAGCATATTAGTGGCACAAAGCAAAAACGGGAGAGCTTTTTTTTCAATGCCGTATACAGAATTGCTGTATATGGTTCGATCCTCAACGGTTTCAACCTGTTTATCCAGAACTTTAAGTGCAGAGGTCAGGAAGCCACCTGTTCCACAAGCAAAATCTGCGATGGATTCTCCAAGTTTAGGCTGGATCATCTGAACCATAAAGTCTGTTACGGCACGTGGTGTGTAAAACTCACCGGAGTTACCAGCGCTCTGGAGACTCCGCAGGATAGTTTCATAGATTTCTCCAAAGGCATGGCGATCTTCATATTCTTCAAAATTGATCTCATCGATGACATTGATCACCTGTCTTAAGAGGATACCGTCCTTCATATAGTTGTTGTTGTCTTCAAAGGCAGTACGGACGATAATCTGGCTCATAGGCGTGTTTTCGTCAATCTCAATAGCCTTAAGCTGCGGAAAGAGTTTGTTATTGACGAAGTCCAAAAGCGCATCACCGGTGAGGGCCTTACCGTCTTTATTATCTACGGCCCAGTTTCGCCAACGCAGTTCTTCTGGGATGATCGATACATAATCGTCATTGTAAAATTCCCAGATTTCCTCTTTGGCATCATAGACTTTAAGAAACAGAATCCACACCATCTGCTCAATTCGCTGTGCATCACCATTAATGCCAGCATCGTTTCTCATAATATCTTGAAGTCTTTTTACAAGATTATTCAAACTCATTTTGCTTTCTCCTTATGCTGCGTATATTTCCCCTTGTAATTCATGGATAGCCTTTAAATATCCGGCTTTTCCACCGAACAGTTTCGCAATTTTCATAGGGGTGCCAAACTGCCGGAATGGATCATTGGAGAGAATCTCCAAGTTGTCAATATCCCGGATACCGTCATTCATGTATTTATCCAACAGTGCTGATAACACATCCTGTGCTAAGCCGGAATATTTATAGAGATAACCACGTTTTTTTACATTGTTTACACGCTCGGCTTTGGTGAGAGGGGCCTTATCATATGCGATGTGGCAGATCAGGTCAAAATCGTCAATATCTTTTTGACCGGAAGCCTCCCGCAGCGCTTCAAGCAATACACCACGCTCCTGCAGTTCATCAATAATGGCTTGCTTTCGCTGCTCACCGTTCCATGCACGTAAGAAAGAATCCAAAGTGGCATATTCTCCGAGAATATTTTTCTTGGAATAGTCTGTTACACTTTCTGTGATCAGTTTACCGTCTTTATCATAGTATTGGACACGTTCATGCAAAACGCTGACTTCGATACCCCTGACACGGAATTTATGCCTTTTCTCTGGCGGATCGTCTGTTCCCTCATTACCGGAAGGGGTAGTAGGCGGCGTGTTAGGATCATCCGGCTCTACCGGCGGCTTGTCAGGGTCATCCGTGGGATCTATATCGATAATAGAAATAGGATCGCCATCAAAATCAGGATCTGCAAAAAGCCGACAAGCGTTACGGAAATCCATAATGGTAAAATACTCTTTGCCGTAATCTGGCTTCAACCTTGTGCCACGGCCGATGATCTGCTTAAATTCGGTCATGGAATTGATATTGTTATCCAATACAATGAGGCGGCAAGTTTTACAGTCCACACCTGTTGTCATCAGTTTTGACGTGGTTACGATAACCGGGTAGGTGCTGTCCTCAGCAATAAAATTATCCAGTTGGGCTTTGCCTTCCGCATTATCACCTGTAATACGCATGATGTATTTAGGATTTTGAGCCACAAGATCGCTATTTTCATTTACCAGCGCTTGCCGCATTCTTTCTGCATGGTCAATATCCACGCAGAAAACAATGGTTTTAGCGAACCGGTCATTTTCTTTTAAGAATCGAGTGATGCGCTTGGCAACTGCAACAGTACGATCATCAATGACCAGTGTTTTGTCATAATCTTTTGTATTGTATTCACGATCTTCGATTTCGTAACCATAGATATCCTTCTGACCGGCAAGCGGACGCCAGCCTTCCAGATCCTTGTCCAGACCTACACGGAGAACCTTGTATGGTGCCAGAAAGCCGTCATCAATGCCTTGCTTCAGGCTGTATGTGTAAATGGGTTCACCAAAATAACTGATGTTGGAGACTTCTTTCGTTTCTTTTGGTGTGGCCGTAAGTCCGATTTGTGTTGCATTAGAAAAATACTCCAGTATTTTTCGCCAGCGGGAATCCTCTTTTGCGGAACCTCTATGGCACTCATCAATTACAATCAGATCAAAAAAGTCCGGTTTAAATGCACGGAATGGCTCTTCGTTCTCATCCCCGGCAAGCTGCTGATAGAGGGAAAGATAGATCTCGTAGGAACTATCCAGCTTTTTTCCTTCGATTTTTGTCATGACTCTAGCGAAGGGTTTAAAATCCTGTTGCATGGTCTGATCCACCAGAACATTTCTATCAGCAAGGAAAAGAATTTTACGCTTGGTGCCGGATTTCCAGAGTCGGTGAATGATCTGGAAAGCCGTGTATGTTTTGCCTGTACCAGTTGCCATGACGAGTAAGATACGGTTCTGGCCACGGGCGATAGCATCAACAGTACGGTTGATAGCAATTCTCTGATAATATCGTGGCGTTTTGTCTCCCGGTTTAAAATAATATGGTTCCGTAATCAATTTTTCTTGATCAGGTGTAATCTGCTCTATATTTTTATAGCGCATCCATAAGTCTTCCGGAGAAGGAAATTCATCCAACGATATCTCTCGTTCTTTTCCGGTTTTCATGTCATGCTCAAGAAAACCGTCACCATTTGAACTATATACGAAAGGTACATCTAAGCATTCCGCATATTCTATGCCCTGTTGCATACCGGCCCCGATACTGTGCTTATTATCTTTCGCTTCCACAATGGCAAGCGGAAGGTTAGGGCGGTAGTAAAGAAGATAATCCGTTCTTTTGCGTTTCCCTCTTGCCGTCACATTACCTCTTACAATGACACGGCCATCAGTAAAATTATATTCCAGCTTTATCTGCTTAAATTTATCCCAGCCAGCCGCTTCGATAGCAGGAGTGATGAATTGCAGCTTGATGTCCTCTTCGGTCATTTCGTGTTTTTGCATCAATTCGCTCATATGCAAACCTCCTAGTTCCGATAACAAAAAATTATCGGAAGTTAATGGGGTCAAAGGGAGCAGTAAAAATGCCCCTCTAACATAGATAATTATAGCATAAATTGCTAAAGCAATCTTTAGTATTATGAGTACTTTTTGTTTATGGCTGCCATAATCCAGCTTCAATTAAGGCATCCCAATTAGCAGCTAAAACTTTTACATTGCGGTTAAATTCAACCCTGCGTTCTTTCCGGTATAAAAGCCCTTTTTCTAACATTTCTTGTAATGCTATGGCAACCTCATCTTCTGGTACCTCATTCCTTCTGGCTACTGCAGCCACAGTACTTTTAAACGAGGGGATGATATTTTCGTGGTCAAAAACATATGCTAAATTGTCTACGATCATTTGATACCGGCTATGAATGACTTCTTCTGGAGCAGGGATCTCATATACTTCTGTAGCAACATCTTTTAGACGGTTACTGGTGGCGTTTGTTACCCCATAGATAATAACTTTTTTCCCTAATTTCTGAATCAGGTATTTCACAACCGACTGGAAGTGTCCGTCTCCAGTGAATATGATATATGTCCCGACTTCATGGTCTTCGGCAGACACCTGATAAATATGATCCAGCATAATAAAGTCTGTCATATCCTTTTTGTGCCTGCCGCTGGGCTGCTGGGTAGAGATGACTGTATTGGAAATGGCGTGTAGCTTATCCAGTCCCTCATTGATTCCCTTATTGGAGAAGTCTCCGAATATATACATTCTTTCAATATTGTACTTTTCATCAAGATTCTTTCGCCATGAGATCGGATCGGGGGCTATGTGGAATAAATTGCGGCAAGAATAGTACCAATGTTCATAATCTACAAAGACAATAGCCTTCTTATAGTCCAGCACGGGTTCTACATCCTTATGCAAAAATAAGTTCTTAAATAAATTCATAGATGTACCTCGTGTCTATTCTTCTTCATCCGTTTCAATAATGCCAAAATCAATCAGAATATTCTCTGGTGCATTTGGAGGAGAGACCACACCAAGCATTTCATAATTATACCGTTTTACTCGCCGGAAGGAGCCGATTTCTTTCGGAGCATTCGCCCATGCATCACATTTATCATATTCTGGTGAATTCATAAGTTCATCTGTTACGGCCTTGACGAGTGCCGGTGTCACATCATAGATGTCCTTTCCGTACTCTACAGCAATCAGTGTGTGTTTTGTTACTTGCTTATCTAAGTCTCCAAGAGACCGGTATACTTTGTACTTCATTTGTCGTCCTCCTATGCCACTTTTCTTTCTACAAACCATCGGCCGATATTGTTTCCGGTGAGAGAGCAGTTCCTTTCAAAGAAAAGGTAACTTTGCTGGCCGTTGATCCAAACCGTGTATCGATCCCCCTGTCCTCCTGCTTTTGCAGCGGCAGCAGGACGGATATCGGAGACACGGTCAATTTCATATTTGTGGCCATTTTCCCATGTGATCTGGCGAGGTAGCATGACTCCATCATTGCGAAAACTGACGACTACGTCTACATATACTTTTATATCGTTCATATTTTTGCCCCCTATGGATTACAACGACCGCACGGTTCGTATCCCATTGCGATTACTTCATCACGTGTTCCAGTGAATTCCTGTTTGTTACTATCACTCATCTGATCGATACTGGAGCAGGAAGGATTATGGAACTTATGGGAATTTGTATTCAGGATATAGGTGATGTCGCTGTTTTCTGCGGAGCTGGACTGAGAACCATTATTTTGCGGTTCAGCGGTCGTGCTATTGTCAAGCCAGCTTTCACCGGTAGCATAATCAATTCCGACACCGGGCTGTGCATTGTAGCAATACACATTAAAGAGAATGCCTTCCCCATTATCCTCTACAGATTTTGCCTCCATGTGAACGCCACTGGCCACCAGATTACTTCCTTCAAAAATTGGAGTGACACGATATAGGACATGGTTCCCGGTTTCTTTTATGTAGTCGGCAACCATATTTTCAAAGGGAAGCATCCCCTCTACATTCAAATATCGAGTACCTGTGATCAGGTTGTTTTCATTGGCATTTTCCGCTGTAAGCTGATAACCGATTAGGTGGCTGCGGTTGTATAAATACTTCCCATCCACACAATCATATTTTACAGTGTGCCAACCGGACGGCTTTACTTGTCCAATGGAGCCACGATCCTCGGTTGGCATCAGATCTGTCCCGATGCAGGCATATGCGACACCACAACGTCCCAATGCATCCAAGTTGCTGTATTCCTCAAAAGAAGAAGTCGTAAGATCAGCGTCTGTAAAATCTGGGACGTTATCATTGATAGCTACATATGGTTCTCCGGAGAATGCCGGGATACTGTTTAGATCTATGGCCGGGGCGGCTTCAGGAGCAGGCTGTGTATCTTCTTGCTGCTCAGTCTCCTCTGTCGAGGTAGTTGTTGTCTGAGATGGAGTACTTGGAGTATTGTCAGCATCTGCTGATGTTCCGCTACATCCGGTAAAACAAAGAAAGACTGCCAATAAAAGCGGCAGGAGTGTCTTTTGTAGTTTACGCATGGTCATATACCTCCATTGTAATCTTTTCATGGGAAGATCCGGCAAAATCCTCTGTGCGAATTAATTTCCATTCCGGTTTTTGCACATCAATATCGAAATAGAAATCACCGGGATACTTCCGGTTCCATTTAAAGAGAATGATCTGTTCGGCCCACTTTTCAAAATGTGCGACAGATACATCCTCCACGAAACAATACTCGCCGGGAGCGGCCTCCCACATAAAGCGGTCGTCTATATTCAGTTGTGGAGCGGTACAACCATCAAACTGTTTGGCAGAGTAGTGATCCATCCACAGCAGCTTGCCAGTGGTCAGTGACAGGATTTTTTCACGTAGTACCTTGTCCTGACTCTGGCGGCGATGGTTGAACATCATGCCGTTTCTATCGTCAACGGCAGCGATTATTATCATAGTGATACCTTCTTTCTTGGCCGGATCAGATATGGATTTTTCTGAAAAACCGGCTGTCTGGATCATACGGGATATTGAAATCGTATCCCAGTTTATTCATTTCCTGCAATTTAATCAGCATGAGATTGATGTCTGATCCCATCTGCTGGGCAATCTGTACGACATCATAGCCGGAACGGGCTAGGTCATACACTTCTTCATTATCCAAAAGAATATGGGAAGCGAAAGCATTCGCCTCGTATTCCGTGGTGTCCTTCATCTGGAAAAGTGTAAATTCTTTTAATCCGTCTTTTGATTCTTTTGCCCGATCCCGGTGTTCTGCGTCATGCCCTAATTCATGGGCAATCACCATCTGACGGAGATAATGCTCCATCCGGGGATTCAGAAAAATGAGACGGTGGTTCCAGCGGAAGGTGTACATACCGAGCAGGTCTTGAAAGGATGGTTCGTCAAAAATCCATATGCCGATATCCTTTGCGATTTTTTCCGCATCTCTTGTTCCGGTCTGGCGGACAAGAGCATTTGCCTTTTGGTAAATAGCCTTTGAGTTCAATTTTACACCTCCTCAATCGTATCATACCAAAATGGATGTCCAATAATCAGGACTCGGATTTCTGGCGATACTTCTTCGGGGTGTATTTTTTATTGTCTTCTTTGCAGGCCCAGTAGGCTTTCTGCAACGCAAGCATGACGGCATCTTTATCTTCTTCGGATAGTTCACCGCCAGCGAACATCCCGGACAGTTCCGTGACCAGCTGCTCTGCCTGATGTTTCCCTCTGGAGCCGTAGCGTTCTGCAGCGCTTGTAACAAAGTTCTCATCTTCAGTTAAAAGATAATTCTGATCCACGTCAAAAAAATCTGCCAGCCGGGAATAGACTTCTCGGTTTCTCGGATATCTTCCTTCCTGTTCATAACTTATATAAGTTCTTCTGGAAATACCACACGCCTTTGCGGTTTCTTCTTGGGACGCACCTTTATTTGTGCGGAGTTGTTTAATCTTTTCTCCGAATTTCATAATTGCCTCCTTCTTATAGTGAAAATGAATTGCACATTCGCTCTTGACAAGTGCGACCGAATTGCCTATAATCGAGTATGTGAAACTTAATTGCACATTTATTGTAATTCGATTGCACATATTTGTCAAGAGGGAGGTTTTACAAATGTCAGAAAAGATCATTTTACATAGTGATTTGAACTGTTTTTATGCCAGCGTGGAGATGATGCTGAATCCAGCACTTCGAGGAAAAGCAGTGGCTGTATGCGGAGCAACAGAAGAGCGTCATGGCATTGTGCTGGCAAAATCAGAGGCTGCCAAGAAAGTGGGAGTCAAGACAGGGATGGTCAATTGGGAAGCAAAGCAGCTTTGCCCAGATCTCATCATGGTGCCACCGCATTACGAGCAGTATCTGAAATACAGTAAATTAGCCCGTGCCATTTACCAGAGATATACAGATCAGGTAGAACCTTATGGGATGGACGAGTGCTGGCTTGATATTACAGGCAGTCAGCGTATCTGTGGTAATGGGATGGAAGCTGCGGAGGATATCCGGCGAACGATGAAACAGGAATTGGGGCTGACCGTATCCATCGGCGTTTCTTACAATAAGATTTTTGCGAAGCTGGGAAGCGATATGAAAAAGCCGGATGCGATTACGGAAATCACGAAAGAGAATTTTAAAGAGAAGGTATGGCCGCTCCCTGCCTCTGATCTGTTATATGTAGGAAGGGCTACAACAGCAAAATTGGCCCGATATGGGATTTATACGATTGGAGATATAGCGGCTGCAAATCCTGATTTCCTTCATGGTATCCTTGGCGTGAATGGTCTGGCAATCTGGAAATATGCAACTGGCCGGGATGATTCCCGTGTGATGCATAAGGACTTTGTATCACCGGTTAAATCGGTAGGGCATGGGATTACTTGCTATGCAGACTTGGAGACGCCGGAAGAGGTCTGGAAAGTCATCTTGGAGTTATCTCAGGACATCGGCCATAAACTTCGCCTCCATGAATTATCAGCTACGGGTGTTCAGATTTCTATCCGTGGGAATGATTTAGGAAGCCGCCAGTTTCAGGCAAAACTGTCACATTCCACTCAAACACCGATTGTGATTGCCCGGAAAGCAAGAGACCTGTTTGAATTGAATTATAGCTGGGCTACACCTGTGCGGGCCGTTTGTGTTCGTGCGATTAACCTTGTGCCGCAGGGCCAGCCGGAGCAGATCGATCTTTTTACAGATGTGTCATACCTTGACCGACTGAATAAGCTGGATCTGGCCATTGAAGAAATACGAAGGAGATTTGGTAAACGGGCAGTGTATTCCGCTTGCCTGATGGGAGATTTAAAGATGCCGGGAGATGGGAGAGAACTGGTTGTCATGCCCGGAATGATGGGCCGTTAAGGAATAGGCATTAGGAGGTGTTGCCGATGGTAAACAGTAAAGATAAATTAAAAGGACAGATCCCTTTTCCCTGTTGTCCCAAGGAAAAGGCGATGGTGTATGAGAGTTCGCATGGGCGGGCTTCATATAAATGTCCGAATTGCGGGAAGTTTTCTATCTTCGATTTTGACGAGATGAAAGCATACCCAGCGAAAGCGGCCAAAGGTGCTGCTCATAAATTCCATATAGAAAAGCTGAGTATTGACTGAGCCAATAGGAGTCCATAGGAGACTACCGC
>ENA-OOUZ01000963-OOUZ01000963.1-human-gut-metagenome-genome-assembly--contig:-NODE-963-length-12148-cov-6.228066_pt1 | contig 12148 bp, 8 predicted proteins | sample MGYA00241546_ERZ501274 | MGnify/ENA primary metagenome ERZ501274 (study PRJEB25962, sample SAMEA2042363) | human gut metagenome | biome: human gut; feature: human-associated habitat; material: faeces...
CACCTGCTCGTTCTTGGGGCAGCTGCACAAAAACGGGGTGGACCGCGCCGCCCTGCCCGCTCTGCAGGCGGATCAGCTGAACCAGTGGCTGGATTTTTCCAACCGGTTCTGCGGTTACAGTGTGCAGCGCTACGGTGCCATTGACAGCTACCCCACCATCGACCAGCTGTAACTTTCTGTCATTCTCTGCTATTTCATCATAAAGCAGCCGCCCGGTACAGGATTTGTACCGGGCGGTTGCTTTACGGTATAGATTTTTCTTTTCTATATTCGCTTTATACAAGTCTTAGGATTATAAACTTCAACGTTGCTTCATCCGCAACATTTATTCATCAATTTCAGATTCCAAGCTCTTAAGTGTATGTCCATCAGCATCCTTCCAGCTTGTCAGTCCATTCGCACTCTTGCCAATCACAAACATTGCAGCATAGGAAGGACTGGTAAACAGCAAATTCTCTATCAGTTTCCCGTCAGCATCAAAAGTAGTCTTTTTTCTTTTTTCTTTGATAACTTCCGGAATCGTATCATCGTCCGCTGGAGAGATGTGGCTTCCCGCCAAAACCACAAAGCCTTCTGCGGTCTGCATTCCAACGGCTTCGACCGTACCGATTGTTTTAATGGTTCTTTTCAGATACAACTTTCCGATATCATCCGCCTGTTTTTCTTCAACTTCCGTTTTTACTTCAACTGGCTTGGTAATAGGTTCAAACAGCTTATGTCCCAAGGTTCCCATGATTACTTTTGCATAATCAATGAACTCCTCCAGTTCGCATTCTTTTTCTTCTGTAATATTACCCGGCGTAGGATCATTTCCATTTTTGACCTCATAGCGATTCGCTTTCAGTGCCAAATTACAGAAACGGTTTTCAAGATAGCTTATCTCAGTGGGTCCAAATGAATTATTGGATGTGGTAAATACGATGGCTTCTGTCCAGTAATCTTTTTCTGGATTTCTCTTATGCTCCTGCAGGCGATTCAGAATACCTTCACCGTTTTTCCTTGCTCCAGCCTGTCCAATATAAACAACACCTTTTCCAGTGGTGTCTGAAGTACCAAAGAGGAAATAAACACCACTCTGTTTTAAATCCTCTCGTTCCTTGCAGCGGTCAAGCTCTGTCCGAGGAATTTTATATGCAATACCTGTCCAATTCGCCAGTGTACATTTTATTCTGCCACCGGCCTCACCATCCATCAGAAACAGATTTATACTTTTGCCTCGCATCACTGTATCCTCCTCGCCTTATATTTCCCTTTTCACATAGGTCAGTTCTACATCATAACCAAGCTTTTCTAACATCTGCAAAAATGTGTTATTTACAATTCCGTCTTTCTTCTTTATCAGGCGATTTACATAGGACGGCGTGGTTCCAACTTCTTCAGCCAGCTTTGCCTGCGTGGTCGCAGCTTCTATACATTTTACCTTTACATCGATCTCTATATTATTTTTCAGCATACTTCCGCCTTATCTGTTTGAAATATATTTCACTGTAAGTGTAATTTATTATATCCCAAGAATCGAGTTTTTTCAATCGCTTAGAGCTATTCCGTTTATTCATATTATTACAAAGTTATTTCCAAAAACAATAAATAAATTACAACCAAAATAAGTTCCCCTCAAATACATCAGAATACCCCCTCTATAATTCAACCGTTTCATTTATCTTAGCAACAAAATGAGGCGTATCCATATATCGTGGATACGCCTCATTTTGTTTATTCTATTATCTTTATACGTTTTACAGATGCAGCACGCGGTCCTTGATTTCGGCGGTGCGGCCCTGGTTCCAGAACTGGGTACCGATGTAGCCGCAGGTGCGGCGGGCAACGTTCAGCTTGCTCTGGTCGCGGTTATGGCAGTGCGGGCACTCCCACACCAGCTTGCCGTCGTCCTCCACGATCTTGATCTCGCCGTCATAGCCGCACACCTGGCAGTAGTCGCTCTTGGTGTTCAGCTCTGCGTACATGATGTTATCATAGATGAACTGCATCACTTTGATGACAGCTTCCAGGTTATCCTGCATATTGGGCACTTCCACATAGCTGATGGCGCCGCCCGGAGACAGGCGCTGAAACTCGCTTTCAAACTTCAGCTTGGTGAACGCATCGATCTGCTCGGTCACATGCACATGGTAGCTGTTGGTGATATAGTTGCGGTCCGTAATGCCCGGCACAATGCCAAACCGCTTTTGCAGGCACTTGGCAAACTTGTAGGTGGTGGATTCCAGCGGGGTGCCGTACAGCGAGTAATCAATATTTTCAGCGTTTTTCCACTCGTTGCACTTATCGTTCATGTGTTGCATCACACTCAGGGCAAAGGGCTTTGCGGCGGGATCGGTATGGCTCTTGCCGGTCATATATTTGCAGCATTCATACAGGCCCGCATAGCCCAGGCTGATGGTGGAGTAGCCGCCGTACAGCAGCTTATCAATAGGCTCGCCCTTTTTCAGGCGGGCCAGAGCGCCGTACTGCCACAGAATGGGTGCCGCATCGGACAGGGTGCCCTTAAGGCGGTTATGGCGGTACTGCAAGGCGCGGTGGCACAGTTCCAGGCGCTCATCAAAAATTTTCCAGAATTTATCCGGCTCACCGCCGGAGGACAGGGCCACATCCGGCAGGTTGATGGTAACAACACCCTGATTGAAGCGGCCATAGTACTTCGGCTTGCCCGGCACATAGTTCTGGGCGTTGGCCACATTGTTCCAGCCATTGCCGGAACGGTCGGGGGTCAAAAAGCTGCGGCAGCCCATGCAGGTAAATACATCGCCGTTGCCCTCGGTCTCACCCTTAGACAGCTTGTATTCCTTCATCTTCTTTTCGCTGATATAGTCCGGCACCATGCGCTTTGCGGTGCATTTGGCGGCCAGCTTGGTCAGGTAGAAATAGGGGGTGCCTTCGCGGATATTATCGTCTTCCAGCACATAGATCAGCTTGGGGAATGCGGGGGTGATCCAGACGCCCTTTTCATTCTTAACACCCTGGTAGCGCTGGCGGAGCATTTCTTCCACGATAATGGCAAGGTCAGATTTCAGGCGCTGGTTTTCGCCCGCTTCGTTCAGGTACATGAATACCGTGATGAACGGTGCCTGGCCGTTGGTGGTCATCAGGGTAACGACCTGGTACTGGATGGTCTGCACACCACGCTTGATTTCCTCGCGCAGACGGGCTTCAACGATCTGGGAGAGCTTTTCTTCACCGGGATCAATGCCCAGTTCCTTCATCTCTGCTTCGGTATCGCGGCGGATCTTTTTGCGGCTGATATCCACAAACGGTGCCAGGTGGGTCAGGCTGATGCTCTGGCCGCCGTACTGGTTGGATGCCACCTGCGCAATGATCTGGGTGGCAATGTTGCAGGCCGTGGAGAAAGAATGCGGTTTTTCGATGAGGGTACCAGAAATAACCGTGCCGTTCTGCAGCATGTCGTCCAGGTTGACCAGGTCGCAGTTGTGCATATGTTGGGCGTAATAGTCAGCATCATGGAAATGAATGATGCCATCCTCATGTGCCTTTACAATCTCGGCAGGCAGCAGCATACGCATGGTCAGGTCCTTGCTGACCTCGCCGGCCATATAATCGCGCTGAACGCTGTTGACGGTCGGGTTTTTATTGGCGTTTTCCTGCTTGACTTCCTCATTGTTGCACTCGATGAGGGACAGAATGCGGTCGTCGGTGGTGTTATGGGTACGGCGCAGGCTCTGCACATAGCGGTAGGTGATATATTTGCGGGCCACCTCATACGCTTTGGTCTGCATGATGGCGTCTTCCACCAGATCCTGGATCTCCTCCACGTTCATGGCGTGGTTGCGGCTCTGGGATTCCTGCGCCACATCATCGGCAATGGCCGTGATCTGTTCCTTGGTCAAGCGCTGGTTGGAGGCAACAACGTTGTTGGCTTTGGTCACCGCTGCAATAATTTTGGATATATCGAAAACGGCCTCGCTGCCGTTGCGCTTGATGATCTTCATGAACTGTTATCTCCTTACCTCAATAAAAGCTGCCGGGTTGATACCCCACGCCAAAACCGCTCCATGATTTTGGCGAGCGTATTTATCTTACCGCATCGACCCGGCAAAGTCAAGCCAATGTACCACAATATATTGTATGTAATTTGATAATAGCATCCATATATGCCATATAGCGCGATGGGACGTTCAAAAAGATTGCAAAACAAAACGCCGAAAAAAGCGCTGCCTTTTTGGGTAAAATAGGCACTTTTTTCAAAGCTGCGATGATATGTGATTTTATTATTCCCTGGCCGCTTGCTTTTGCCCGGCACGGCTGGTATACTGGTGCAAGGCACCTGCCTATTGTGATGATTTGCCGCAGCACTATACAAGATATAGTGTTGCATGTTATAAGGAGGCTCCCCGCGTGAACTACGCAACCATAAAATACTGTGATATTGCCAACGGCACGGGCGTGCGTACCAGTCTGTTTGTTTCCGGCTGCCGCCGCCACTGCCCGGAATGTTTTAACGCCGTTGCCTGGGATTTTAGTTATGGCCTGCCCTTTGATAAAGCCGTGCGCAATGAAATTTTGGGCAGCCTTGCCCCGGATTATATTGATGGGCTTTCCCTTTTGGGCGGCGAACCCTTTGAGCCGGAAAACCAGCGTGCGCTGGTGCCGTTCCTGCACGAAGTACGGGTGTTGTACCCCCACAAAACCATCTGGTGCTACACCGGCAATGTATACGAAACCGAACTTTTGCAGCCCAGCCACGCCCGCTGCGAAGTGACGGACGAGATGCTGAGCCTGATCGATGTGCTGGTGGACGGCGAATTCATCCCCGCACAGCACGATATTTCGCTGCGGTTCCGCGGCTCCAGCAACCAGCGCATCATTGACTTGAACGCCACCCGCGCCGCCGGGCACACCGTACTGTGGCAGGATGACCCGCTGTTTGCTGACCACAAGATGTAAGGCAGCGAGTTCGCGTTTTTGGATTTTGTGTAACTTTTAACAAATTTGACTTGTATTTCTGCCCCGCAGGGTGTTATACTGACACTAATTTAAGGTTGTGCCAATCGTTCCAGGCACAACCGCCCCAAACAGCTGCCGGGCCAGCTGCCCGCGCACGAAAGGAGAAATTACTATGGCAAAATTTCATCTGATTCCCATTGTGCTGGGCGCAGCCATCGGTGTTGGCGTTTATGTTGTCAGCAAGTATCTGGCTCAGGACGAAGAGAGCGAACAGATTGTGGATGACTCCGCATTTGACGACAGCGAAGCTTCCGAAAGCACCGAAGATGCGGACGAAACCGAAGAAAATGCCGACGAGGAACAGCCCGCACCGATTGAGGAACCTGCCCCCGCTGAGCAGGCCCCTGTAGCGGAGCCTGCTGCCCCGGTGGAAGAACCCGCGCAGGAAGATGACGGCGTTACCATTCCCATCCAGAACGGTGGCGATGTGCCGAACGTGAACCCGGTACAGGACAAAACCGAACCCGTTAAGCTGACGGAGGACGGCAAGGTGGACCCTACCACCATCGCCAAAGCCGAAGATTTCGGCGACTGGGAAGAAGAAACCGGCTGCAGAGGCTGAAGGCGAGACGATATAAATGACAACGCCGCAGGGAGTGCGTGATGCTCCCTGCGGCGTTTGTTTTTTGTTTTGGGGGTAAATTTGTATTTGGAGGGATATCCTTTGCGTGCACGGCAGGGTTCTTCCCACGTTTTGGGGGTAGCAGCGTGGCAAGGCCCGGCGGGCGGGACGATGCGAGCATCGTCCCCTACAAATCATTTGCAATGTTCGCGGCAATAGGGCAAGGTTTCTCCGCGGCGAGGTGAGGGTCCCCCGCTCTACTGCGCACAAACAAGCTCACTGTTATTGATACGTCCGTCGGGGACGCCGCCCCCTACAAGCAATTTGTTGGTTCATCACAATTTTTCAACATGCAATGGGGCCAGGTTTCGGCGGGGTCGGGTGACCCCGCCCTACCGAATGTTTTATGTTCTATCACCCACTATAAAATGTTCCGGAACCATGCGGTAGATGCCACAATAGAATTTTATCGCAAGCCTTGGCTACAACATCCCACAAAGCATATCAAAGGGGACGATGCTTCCGCATCGTCCCCTACTTATTATTTTACGGGTTATGGCCGCCGGCAGCTCTTACACCACCCATTGCAGCAAAATACCGCAGCAGGTGCCGCAGAACCAGAGCAGCCCTGTCATGAACAAGTTCTGTTTCCAGCTGGGGTTGACACGCCACAGCACAGCCAGGCCGATACCTGCGCCGGAGCACAGCCCCGCAAAAAAACTGCCAAAGGTAATGGCCCCGCCCATATACAGCTGAGCCAGCAGCACGCTGGCACCGCAGTTGGGTACAAGACCGATCAGCGCGGCCATCATGGGCTGGAAAATGCCCAGACTGCCCAGGAATGCCGCGGCGGAATCTGCCCCAACAAAGCCAAAGATCAGCCCAATGATAAAGCTGAACACCAAGATGAACACAAAAATTTCCAGCGTGTGACGCAGTGCCGCCAGGAAAATGCTACTGTGTTCCTCGTGTTCTTCGTGGCAGTCCACCTCATCGGCATGGCCCTCATAGCCGCCATACAGCCCTTTGGGCAGGATGCGGCGCAGCGGAACATCCAACACCAAACCGGCTGCAATGCCAAACACGATTTTGAGCACCAGCAGCAGGCCCAGCTTGTTCCACAGGGTAGGCTCCGCCGCCAGCAGGGGGATGGCTTCATCCGATGTTGCCAGGAACACAGCCAGCAGCGTGCCGGGGGTAATGACCCGGCTGGCATAAAAGTTGGCCGCTACCGCCGAAAACCCGCACTGTGGTACGCAGCCCAGCAGTGCGCCGGGCACAAAGCCCCAGTGGCCGCCGCCAGCCAGCGCTTTTTCAATTCGCTCGCCATGGTTGCGTTCCAGCCATTCGATCAGCAGATATGCCAGATACAAAAACGGCAGCATTTTTACGCCGTCGATCAGTGCATCCAAAAAAGCATCAACAATAATTTCCATAATTCTCCTATCTGTTGCAAAGGTTGGGGTTGCAGGGCATAACATGGCCGCACGGTTCGGAGCAGCTGCCCGGAGCCATGCGGCCCTTTTTCATTTTTTACTGCCTTTGTTGGTTTCAAAGCCGCGCAGCAGCGCTACGGCTTCCCGCACACGGGCGGGGGAAATGCGGGTACGGAACCGCTCCATGCTGCGGGAAGAAAACGGCACATCATAGGTAAAGGAATCAAAGCCCAAAAAGTATTGCAGGTAGGGGCTTTCGCGCACGATCTCCACCGTTTCGCTGTCCGTTGTGCGGCACGCTGCACGAATCACCAGCACACCGAACGCCATGCGGGCCGGAATTGCCACCTTGCCGCCAGCAGCAAAATGGCCGCTGTACTCCTGTTCAATGGCATCCCAGTCAATGGCCTGGGCCAGGCGCACCCAGCGGTTCTCCTGTACCAGCTCGCCTTCATAGGGCGGCAGGTAGTCATCAATGCTCATCTGATGTTGAATTGTGCGGTACATGGTTGCACCATTCCTTTTTATGTCGTTCCCGTTTTTAGGCAATACCGCATAATTCTAAGTGCCGATACGGCGAGCGAGGTGCGGCAGATGCCAAGCCAAAAGCGCAGATAATACTGGATGTCTTATCGAGCATTTTGGCAACGCAGATGCCGTGCCGCAGCTGCCGGAGCGGTGCTTAAGCCGCAAGGCGGGAATTGTGCGGTGTTGCCTTTATTTTTCCCGCAAAAACGCTTGGGATATATCTGAAAAGCCGAAAACTCAATCCAGTTCTTTGTTTTCAGATATCCCTTAATATCTCTGGATCAGGGGGAATATCATGGCCAGAACCGCCCAAGCGACCTGATACAAGGCCAGTGCCGGAAGCGGCAGCCCGGCCAGGCCGCCGGCCAGCGCCATGATCATGGCAAGAATGCAGCTGATGAGCACCGAGGCCGACAGCACCATCGAAGAACGGTGTTCCCCCTCTGCCGCACCCGCAGCGGCTTCCAGGCCGCCGACAAAGCTGGCAAAGCTGCCCAGGTGCAGCATGCTGCCTTCGCTTTCCGGCAGCCAGGCCACAGCGGGCTCCAGCGCCTTGTGTTCCTTGCCGCTCAGCACCTTGACGGTACCAACCGGCAGGTTATAAGCAGTCTGCAGCAGCGCTTCATCGCAGTTAAAGTCATCGCAGTCCACAATGAGCGAAAGTCCGGCGCGGCGCAGGGAATCCAGCACGGCGGCGGTATCGGGATCGCTCTGATAAGCCACCTGGAACATGCTGAACAGCTTGCCGGAAACCGCCAGGTAGATGACCCGGCGCTGGTTCACGGTATGGCGGCGTTCATATTCCATGCTGGGCAGCTGGATATCATAGGTATCCATCAGCCGGCGGGAGCCGATCATGACCCGCTCGCCGTTGATCCAGCCCACATAGCCCAGGCCGTCCAGCGTTTCCAGGTTTTCCACCTTGCACAGCAGCTTGCGGTTATCGCCCGTCATGCCAAGGAAGATATCTTTCAGCGGGGTATTCACATCGGCCAGCATGGAAGCGGAGTAGATGATGGCCAGCTCAATATCCTCTTTGCGCACCGGCTTGATGCCGCGCAGCGTAATGCACCCTTTGGGGAAAAGATCCTGCGCCGTGACCTGCAGCACATTCACACGGCCCAGCAGTCGGATATCCTTCCAACCGGGGATGACCGCGCCGATCTGCGCGGCACTGCGCTGCATCAAACGCATGGGCATGGCGGAAATCAGCGTACCGGCCAGCGGTGCGCCCAGGCAGAGTACACCGGCCAGCGCAGTGAACGCCGTTCCGGCATCCTTGCGGTAAAGCAGGGTGAACAGGAATGCAGCCACACCGCAGCCCAGCAGGATGCGGGCAAACTGCTGCTGGTTTTTATCCGATGTGCGGCGGGATTCGCTGCCCGCCAAAAAGCCTTTCATCAGGCGGGTGGGACGGCTGACCAGCACATTGGGGCGCGGTTCCGCCAGCCCGGCGGTCACGGTGCGCAGTACCCCGGCATCTTTCAGCCGATATGCCACAGCGTGGTCCATCCCGGCGCTGACAAGGGTAAAGTTATCCCGGATGGTGTGGGCGTCGATTGCCTTGCCTGCAGCGTTGCCGCACAGCAGCAGCGCTGCGGGGCCGGTCATCAGGCAGAGGGTTGCGGGGTTATACCATTCCGGCTTTGCCAAAAACATGATACATTGCAGGATGGAGGCCACCGCGGCCATGGCGGGCATGGTATCTGCGGTATTGCCCCGGCGCATGCTGATCAGCCCGGCCAGGCCGCCCAGCATCGTCTGCCAGCACAGGGCCGCGCTGGCAGCAAGCAAAATCAGCATGGTCACCAGCAGCGGTTTGGCGCTGGCTGTGGTATCCAGCGGGCCAAGATTGGCTCCGGTGGCCGCCATAGTGCCCAGAACGATCATAATCAGGGCTGCAGCGCCCACAGCGATTGCTGTGCCGGTGGTGATCATCACCCGCAGTTCCAGGTCATGGCGCACCACGGGGGCATCATCGGTGCTTTCGTATTCGTGGCGGTGCAGGACGGCGGCCTGTGCGGCAAAAGGCGCTTCGCCATCGGGGGTGGTTTCGTCCTTCGGCTTGCCTGCAAACCGGAGGAGGTTAAAGCCTTTGCCGGGCTTTTTTTGTTCCGGTGCTTCCGGCTCCGCCCCGGCGTTGGGGTCGCTCAGGTACTGGGCAGCCGCCTGGTAATCGGTATCGGTCTTTTCTGTTTTTGCCTTTGAATCCGATTTGATCTTTTCCAGGTTGATGGACTGTTCAATGCCGCGCACAAATTCCGCGGTATTGGGCTTTTCATCCACCAGGGGGCCGATCAGCTCCTCAAAGCTTTCTTCCTCCTTTTTCGGAGCGGGCTTTTTCGGTTCTTCCGGCTGCTCTTCCACCCCTTCGGCAATCTCGCTCAGGCGGATCTGCCCGGTCAGGGTCTGGGCCAGCTCCTGCGGCAGTTCCTCAAAGGTATCGCCGCTGGCGGGTTCTTCCTGCACGGGGGCAGCTTTGGGCGCAGGCTTTTTGCGGCGCGGCGGCAGGGCTGCGTTCAGTTCATGCAGGAACGACTGGGTGCTTTCCGGTGCGGGCTCGTCCCCCAGCTGCATGGTAAAACCGGTGGTCGCCTGCGGGGCAGGCGCGGGCTGCGGCTGCACCGTATCGTTTGGGGTCATGACCGGCTCGCCCACGGGTTCCGCTTCGCGGCGGGGGGCAGGCCGAGTGAACGGCATGGTGCGTTCCCGCTCCTTGCGGGGGGTGAACTCCACGGTATCCCGCTTTTTATTTTTGCGGTAAACATTGGGCTGAGGTTCCGGCTGCGGGGCCGGCTCATCCTTCGGAAGCGGCGGTTTGCCTGTGGCGGCAAACTGGGAAGTCTGCCGCCCGGAGATGGAAAGCCCTGCGTTGGTAGCGGTCAGGCGGGGCATCTCGCCCGTTTCCTCTGTTTCCGGCTCCTCCCGGGGCTGTTCCGGAACCTCCCAGTTTTCTACCGGGGCTGGCTCGCCCTCATACGGGTCATAGGATTCCAGCTCGTCATAGACATCGTGCTTTTTGCCGCCGAACAGGCTGGCAAAAAAGCCTTTTTTCTTTGCAGCGTGGTGGCGGGGCGGCTCTTGCTCGCGCAGCTCCATCTCGTCCGGTTTATCCTGTGGCAAAGCATCTTGCAACCGGGGCAGTTGTTCTTCCAGCTGCTGGGTGCTCTGGTTTTCCACCCTGCCGCTGACCGAAACATTGATCGGCTCAAACTCCCCGGTATCGGTAGCATATCCAAAGCCAAACAAGCCCTTTTTCTTGGGAGTCTGCTGGCGCTCCTGCTCGGACTTCATATCATCCGGAACAACGGCCACGCTGGTGCCAAAAAAGTTGGTAAAATCTTTTTTTCCTTCATCCAGGTACTTGCTGTCCGCTTCCGGCACCATGCGGCCCAAAAAGGCTTTAATGATGCTGGTGCGGGTGGTATCCCCTGATGTTGCATCCGCCGGTCTTGCTTCCGGCTGCGGGGCCGGTTTTGTCTCCGGCTGTACCTGCGGGGCCGGCTGCTGGGGCGCAGTTTGTGCCGGGGCAGGGCGGACAGGCTGCGGAACAGGTTCCGAGCGCACCGGCTGAGTCGGTTGTACAGTTTGTATATTATTTTGTTTTTCTACTTTAGGCTCAACTTCCGGCATGCGGCGCGGCTCCGGCACAGAAGCAGGCCGACGGGCCGGGGCAGCGGGGCCGGGTTTATTCTTTTTGGCAGCCCGCATACTGGGCAGATCGCCCAGCAGGTCATCCAGCACAGCGGTGGAAAACCGGTCCTCGGTGTTAAAATTATTGCCTTTGCCCAGCGTGATATCCGGCAGGTCCTCTTTCTGGATGGGCCCCAATGCCGAACCGCCGCCGGAGGATTCCTCCATGCTGCCGTGGCCCAGGCTTTGCAGGATGGCATCCACCTGGCGGTCTGTTACACTATCCCGGATGCCGCGTTCGGCCTGCTCATGGCTGAGCTCTTCCAGAATGCGGTCCACGGAATCATTTGTACGTTTGCTTGGCATGTTGTTCTCCCCTTTGGTATGGGATTCCTTTTTTTGCGCAGCCGTTACTTGCGGCGCTGCATGATGTTGTACATCAAAATACCGGCGGCCACGCTGACGTTATAACTGTCCACACCGGTTTTGCCACCGGCCATATCCAGCGTAACGGCGGCATCGCACAGTTTGCGCACCAGTGCGCCGGGGCCTGCGCCCTCGCTGCCCAGCACCAGCGCCACCGGGCCGGAAAGATCGGTCTTTTCCAGCGGAGCACCGCCCAGGTCGGCACAGTAAACAAAAATGTTCTGCTTTTTCAGGTCACGAATGGCCTGCGGCAGGTTGGCGACCCGCGCCACCGGGATGCGGGCAGCTGCCCCGGCGCTGGATTTCATGACCGTGCCGGTCACGCCAACGCCGCCGCGCCGCGGGATGATCACGCCGTGGGCACCGCACAGCAGCGCGCTGCGCAGGATTGCGCCCAAGTTGTGGGGGTCCTCAATACCGTCACACAGCACGAGGAACGGCGGTTCGCCGCGGTCTTTTGCGATCTGCAAAAGTTCCTCCACGCCAACATACTGGATGCGGGCAGCCCAGGCCGCCACCCCCTGGTGGTCCTGGGTACCGCACAGCTTTTGCAGCTTGCCGGCGGGTACACGCTTGATGACCGCCC
>ENA-OOUZ01000973-OOUZ01000973.1-human-gut-metagenome-genome-assembly--contig:-NODE-973-length-12082-cov-4.303650_pt1 | contig 12082 bp, 13 predicted proteins | sample MGYA00241546_ERZ501274 | MGnify/ENA primary metagenome ERZ501274 (study PRJEB25962, sample SAMEA2042363) | human gut metagenome | biome: human gut; feature: human-associated habitat; material: faeces...
TCTCGTCCAGCGTGGGCTTCATGGTAAACTCGTCATGCTCAAAAGTGAGGTACTGCTCGGCTGCTCCGTAGTCGGCATTTTTAGAGCTGATATGTTTGAATGTTGCCAACAGCTTCACCTACTTTCTGCAAGACTTCAAACTTCAAGGCGGCAAGGTCGGCGGCGGCTCCCCGCACTTCCTTTTCCAGCCCCCGGTAGGGGCTTCCGTATTCGTTCAGGCTCCGGGCAATCTGGTTTAAGTTGCCGCCGATTTTCCCGTACTCTGCCGTGAGCTTGGAGAGGGCGGCAAGCAGCCCGTCATTGACCGGGGAAACGGTGACAATGGGGCGTATGGTCGCTTTCCGTATGGCTTGCCGGATAAACTCGGACTGGCTGATTTCATAAGCCGCCAGCCGCCCGGTGAAGTCGGCGTATTCTTCATCGGTCATGCGGGTCTTTACCACATGACGGCGGTGGGGCGTATTGTATTTCTTTCGCATGGTCTGTGACCTCCTTTCTCGCCCGACAGGGCGCATAGCAGGGTTTGGGGAAGGCACTCCCCAACAAGATTCCCGCAGGGGCAAAAATAAGCGGAGAGCGAATTTTGGCACCTCGGTAGAATCTTGCTCTGAAAAACTCCGGCGTTCCCCGGCTCCCGTCCTTTCCGCTAACAAAACGTTTCAAAAGGGCTTTGCTACCCGCTATTCCGGCTTATCTTGAAAATTTTCCTTTCACTACCTACAACACCACGCAAAGCAAAATGGACGGAGATTTTTAGAATTTCCCCTCTATTCCCTACAACACCACGCAAGCCGGAATAGGCGGACAATGGCAGTATTTTTTTCTTTGATACCCTCTACGGATAAGTAAGGGATTTTGCCAACTGCGGCGGCTATTTTCCCTTTTGTTTTTTCATACTGGGGATTTTCAAAAATGCCAAACAGGAACGAAAAAAAGCAGCAAATCTGTTGAATAGATTTACTGCTTTCTGGTTGCCGGCGAAGCGGCGGTTATTCAGTTGTAGGCGGTAGGGCTATCTCCCAAAGCGGAACTTGAAAATAGCTGTGAGAAGCGTCTGGGTGATGTAGTCCTCTGTATCTTGGTCTACCCGTCCATTCACACGGGCGGCACATTGTATGCGGCGGCGGTAATACTGCAATACAGTTCCCACCGCTTCCGGCTCCCCGCTGGCGGCTTGGACGATTGTTTCATAGGGGAGAAGCCTATTATTTCTCATATGCCATTCCCTCCATTTCCGCTTGGAGCTGCCGTAGGGCTTTTCGGATATGGTAGCCCGCTGTGCTGCGGCTGCGCCCGTACTGTCTGCCAATTTCGTGCTGTGGAATACGCTTGAAAAAGGACAGGTAAATCATTTCCCGCTCCCGTTCGTCCAGCCGTGACAGGGCTTCCGCAAGTAAACCGCTGCTGAAAATGACCGTATCGCCGCAAAGGGTAAGTATGTATTCCTCGTCCGGCTCCGGGGCTTGGAAATATTCATCTGTCGTGCCTAAAGGGTAGTGCTTTTCGTCTGTGAGGTATTCAAGGGATATTTCTCTTTTGTGCTTCCTGCTCCGTGTCCTCGCTGCGTTGATCGTTGCATTTCGGATAACGACTTTGCAAAAGGCATGGAAAGTGTACTCGATATGTTCCCGATATTCTTCTGTACAGGTCATGGAAAATCCCCCTTTCCTCCCAAAAGGGCTGTGGCTGGTTAGTAGTTGCTTTTTATGATAGTAAGGGGCGGCAGCACTTTAGGCTGTCGCTCCTTGACTGCCTAACTGCAAAACCGGGCGGGGCTGTCAACGGCGGGCGAAGCCCGTTCATCTTGACCGTTGACTGGCTCGGCCGGGTTTGCTATTTATCCGGCAAACTTGAATTTATTTTAAGCTATCACGTTTTACCTTTTTAAGCCTTACTATCATTACCATAGGAATTTCTTTATTGTTTTTGAAACATTCTTCATAAAATCCATCAATGACAAATCCAGCTCTAAAACAAAGGTTAAAAATATCTTGTATGGAACGATGATAATAAATCTGCTCTTTCGGTTGCCCTTCAATCGCTATATCATAGTAACTGTGCGGTGTCATATATTTTTCAGTCAACGTGACAAAACAAGGGTGTTGCGTTGCAAAGACAAAAATTCCGCTTTCCTGCAACAGTTCATAAACAGCCATAAGAAGTGGTTCAATATCCGTAATATCCATAATTGCCATATTAGAAACTGCTTTCGTAAAGGCTCGATTTCTTTTTAATCCTAATAAGCTTTCTCTATTGGTCGCATCCGCTACGCAAAACTCAATTTGTTTTGCATATTGTGATCGCCGTCTTTTAGCCAATTCTATCATTTTTTTGCTGTAATCAAAAGCGACGACCGAAGCGCCTCTCTGTGCAAGATACGAAGAATAATTTCCATTGCCGCACGCAATATCCAAAATGTAATCCGAAGGATCAGGAGAGAGAAGTTCCGTTACTTTGGGACGTACTACCTCTCTGTGAAATTCATTGGATTCGTCACCCATTGCATCATCCCAAAATTGTGCGTTTTTCTCCCAGATCTTTTTGCTTTCCTCTGTTCCCATGTTCTCTCCCACTCCCAAAATTTGCCTTTTTGCTTCCATTAAATCTTCCTTACTATATTCCATTGTTACCCTCCATAACTTCTGATTGTTGCCGTCTTGACTATTATGTATCTTTTCTTTCCAAAATGGTATAGGCTTTTATTTTTATAATGCTGCAAAACTTTTCTTCTGTAAGGTATTCAAAGGATATTTCCCTTTGCCGCCGCTATTGGAAAGCCAAAAGCAGCGGCTTTTTTACGCGATATGACCGAAAAGACTAGAAAGCAGGATATGTCATCATTTGTCATTTCTTCTCAATGTAATAACTGCATGGCATATCAAGCCAAATACAAGAGAAAAACAGCCACCGCCAAATAGTGATGCTCCCCACCCTGCACCCGACATTGTCATAAAACCGCCAACAAAGAAAATACCAATGCCAAGAAATATCCCGACACCATAAAAAAGTCCAATTGCCATATCATACTTATTAAATTGTCGTTTCTCTTTTTTTCACATGTTTCCATTTTTGTTATTACCTCCTTCGCAAAATCGTCCATGTGGACTCCAAAAAGAAAACAAATTTTTTTCAACGTATTTAAATCGGGTTCATTAACATCTCTCTCCCAATTCGATAGCGCCTGCCGGGTAACATTCAATTTCCCAGCCAGTTCTTCCTGTGTCATTCCCGATTGTGTTCGCAGATGACGTATTTGCTTTCCTGTTGTAATATCCGTCTGTTTCTGGTTCAAAATGGTTCCTCCTCTCTGATGCTGATTTTATCAATGATATTTCGCAATAGCCAGCAATGAACGTTTGCATTGCGCAAGATGTTACATTATCTTCTGAAACATATGCCGGATCTTGTCTAAACGGCTGTTCGGGCGGCGTGGCTGAAACACAGGCTCGCCGGAAGTTTCCTGATACCCTTTTAATTCTGTAATGCAGACACTTCTTCCATTTGTATAAAAATTCAAATCATTTCTATATTCACCAATACAACGGGCAGGGATTTCCCCCTTAAAAATAACTTCATCTTTTTCAAGTCTGGTTGATTCAATGATTGCGCAATACTTTGGTGCGTCATTATAAGCCCGTGAAAGATATTCCTGCGGTGCAAAAAGGGTAAAGGAAAGGTATGGTTCCAACAGTTGTGTTCCTGCTTTTTTCAATGCCTGCTCCAACACGACAGGCGCAAGAAAACGAAAATCAGCGGGGGTGCTGACCGGGCTGTAATAAACTCCATAATCAAAACAAATTTGGCAGTCTGTCACTCCCCAGCCATATAAGCCCTGCTCCATTCCATAACGCACACCCTCCATGACGGCATTTTGAAAACTTTGGTTTAAATAGCCGAGAGATACCTCGCTTTTATATTGTGTTCCGCTTCCAACAGGAAGCGGTGTTACAGTCAAACCAATAGATGCCCAAAACGGATTCGGCGGCACTTCAATATGAATCGTGTAGCTCGCTTTTTTTTGCGGTCTTTCCAGATAAATAACCGAAGGCTCTTTCATAGCCACGCCCACATGATATTTTTCTTCTAATAGCGAACAAATAACTTCTAACTGTACTTTTCCCAAAAAAGATAATATAATCTCATGTGTAACAGTATCAATGTCAAAATGCAAAAGAGGGTCTGTATCAGCAATCTCTGTGAGGGCATTTAACAGGGCTTCCCTTTGCTCCGGCTTTTGCGGCTCTACCGTTGTCCGAAGTAATGGCATGGGATTATCAATCCGTGTTTTGTGAGGCAGGAGTTTTTCATTTCCCAGAATGTCGTTCAGTTTCAAAGTATCATCAGCTAAAATAACAATTTCTCCCGGACAGGCATGGTCAACCGGGACGATTTCACCATTTGACGGAATACACATTTCTGTAATCTTTATTTTTTCCTTTTTTGACAGCAGCAGGGTATCCCGTAAATGGAGCGTCCCATGATACAGGCGTAAATAAGAAAGCCGTTTTTTCCGCTCTGTATACTCAACCTTAAAAACATATCCACATAATTCAGACTGAATATCGTCTGTTTCTGTAATGAAAGTTTCTGTAATCGCTTCAATCAGTTTTTCTGTTCCTAAATTGTCTTTTGCACTCCCATGATAAACAGGAAACAAAGAGCAGCATCTGGTTCTTTTGCACTTTTCATATTGTAATTCCTGTATATCCAAAGAATCCTCTGCAACATATCGTTCTAATAGTTCATCGCTTCCGGAAATAATCATATCCCATTTGTCCAAATCAGAAATATCGGTCATGGTTATCTTTGGCGACAGGGAAACCTCCTGCATGACAATCATATCACTGGTAAGTTTATCTTTAATGCTTTGGTAAACACGCCGCAGGTCGATCCCATTTTGGTCTATCTTATTTATAAAGATAATTGTCGGAATGTCCATTTTCTGAAGCGCATGGAATAATATACGGGTTTGTGCCTGTACGCCGTCTTTTGCCGAAATGACTAAAACAGCTCCGTCAAGGACAGATAAAGAGCGGTATGCTTCGGTTAAAAAATCCATATGACCGGGAGTGTCCACGATATTGATTTTATAATCATTCCAGCAAAAAGAAGTAACCGCTGTCTGAATGGTAATTCCGCGCTGCCGTTCCAAAATCATAGTGTCTGTTCTTGTAGTTCCTTTATCCACGTTTCCTTGTTCCGCAATCGCTCCACTGGTGTACAGCAGGCTTTCCGTCAATGTTGTTTTTCCTGCGTCTACATGGGCGAGAATTCCAATATTGATTATTTTCATGTGATTGTCCTCCTTTTACAGCCCCAAAAGGGCATAAAAATCCCCAGCAGTAAAATACTTTTACCACTGGGGATTATAATTTGCGGACATACACATATACAGCATACACCTGTTTGTGATTGCTGTTTTTCGGATATGTCAAAATTGATAAGGCAAAAGTATTCTTAAATTGGGTACAAAAAACCAAGCCCCCACAAAAGGGACTATCATAATCCTTTGTTCCCACTATTTGATTATAGTTTTATTTAAGAATACCTTGCCGCATATTTTTTACTCCTTTTTTGGAATGATGCTATTATATCACATTAGTTTTAGGAAAGAAAGTACCTAAAAGAAATTTTTCTTCCCCTTATATGTAACAATCATACCGACTTTCTGGCGTTCAGAATGGTTTCTGCTGTCTGCTGTGGTGTTTGGTTGGAATTGTCCAGCCAAAAGCCGATCCGTGGTGTTGTCTGCATAAATGTATCGTATAAGGTTTCAACCGTAAAGCCGGAATAGCCTGTTTTCTCCCTGTATCGTTCCCTTCCTTTTATTGTTTCCACATCTGGACAAAGAACGACAACCTCAACAGGGTATTTATGCGGCACAAAAAATATGTACATGTAACTAATTCAACACATTTATAATTTGAATAGGGACATTATAGCATTTACTAAATACAAATTCAATGTATACGGAAATAAAGATATAAGGAGTGGGAAGGATTCCGCCGTAGTCGGCATTGTAGGAAAATCCAAAAGTTTAGATTTTCCCACAATGCTTATCTTTTGGTCTTTGGTTCGGAATAGTGTAGTGCTGGCGGTCTATCTCTTGTTTTCGGTTGCTTGCTTCCTTACCGTACATGAGCATTGGCCGCGGGGTTGTCCTGGCCGTAGCCTTCCAGAAGGTTGATGCCGCCCCACACGCAAAGGCCGCCGCCCAGGGCGATGACCAGGGTCTGCAATACGTCGATGGCACTGTTGAAGAACTCCATAAATCATGTTTCCTTTCGTTTTGTAGAATTGTTGTCGGGTTCGTCTGTCAGTTCTTTTGCGCTCAATTCGTACATATCGAAAGGCTCGTCCGGCTTCACGATGGCCGGTCTGCGCTTCATGTACCGTTCTACGTCAAAGACGTTCTTCTTGTCGGCGTCGGACAGGTATTTGTAGCGGGGGTGCTTCGTCAGGTCATACTTGTCGCTGAAAAACGGGCGCACGCCCCGAAGCTGCAAAATACACTTGCCGCCGTCCATGACCGCGATCTCGTCCTGGGTCATCAACTCCTTTCCCAATTTCTGATAACTGAGGCCGTGAGAGGTCTGGGCGCCGCGGTTTTCGGACTGGCTCAGGCTGTCGATGGTCTCCTTGCCCAGCAGCTCCGAAATCTCTTTCAGCGTTGACTTCTCCTTGCCTCCCAAAAACAAGGTGACGTCGCAGTTGCCAACAATGGTATCCGCCGCGTCCTTGTAGATGGTCTTTAACTGGCTTTGCGACTGCAAAATAATAGAAGCCGATATCTCACGGCTTCGGATGGTGGCGATCAGCTTGTCAAAGTTTGGTATCTGGCCGATGTTGGCAAACTCGTCCAGAAGGCACCGCACATGGACAGGCAGCCGCCCGTTATAGAGATCGTCCGCCTTGTCGCAGAGCAGGTTGAAAAGCTGGCTTTGCAGCATGGCGATGACGAAATTGAAGGTGGTATCGGTATCGCTCATAATGAGGAACAGCGCCGTTTTCCGGTCGCCCATCGTGTCAAGCTCCAATTCGTCCTCCGTCATAATGTCCCGCAGCTCCTTGATATCGAAGGGAGACAGGCGGGCGCCGCAGCTCACCAAAATACTTTTGAGAGTTTTGCCGGCCGCCATTTTGAATTTGACATATTGCTTGACGGCGAAGTGCTCCGGCTGCGCCTGCGCCAGCTCGTCAAAGAGGATATCCACGGGGCTTTTATAGGTTTCGTCGTCCTCTCTGGCCTCGCAGGCGTTGATAAGCTCCAGCAGGGTGATGAAGTTTTTCTCCTCCGGCTCCGCCTCATACCAGATGTAGCCGATCAGGGCGCAGTATAAAAGGCGCTCGGCCTTGATCCAAAAATCCTCGGAGGATTTTTCACCGTCGCCCTTCGTGTTGGCGATGATGACATTGACCAGCTTGAGGATATCCTTCTCGGAGCGCACATAGGCCAGCGGGTTATATTTCATGCTTTTGGAAAAGTTGATGGTGTTCAGGACCTTGATGCGGTATGGCTCATAGACGACCTTGCCGTGCTTATCCCGCACCGGCTTTCCGTTCTCATCCCGCTTCGGCCCGCCGTGCGCCAGGAGCTTTCCCGTCTCCCGAAGGAGCTGCCCTTTGGGATCGGTGACCACATAGGAGCTGTGCATTTGGAGCAGGGACGGCTTGACAAAGAACCTTGTCTTGCCGCTACCGGAGCCGCCGATGACCAGGATATTTTTATTTCTCGCCGTTTTCGGATCCTTCGGGCGGCTGGTCATGGTGAGGCTTTCCGTCCGGGTCAGAGGGATGTTCCAATCGGGAACGGGGTCTATGTAGGGCGCGATATCCTCCGGTCGGCCCCATCTCGCGCTGCCGTACTCAACGCCACGGCGATATTTCTTCGCGTTTTTCGCTTTCAGGTACACCGCCAGCCGGACAAGCGCCGCTCCGGCAACGCCCAGCAGCAGGTCCAGAGGATGCAGGCTGAGCCAGAGGGAGGCAAAGGCCTCGGTGAAGCCCTGGGCGATACGAAGCAGCTTTTCCGAAGCGTCCGCCCCCGGTGAGAGCCGGACCGCCTGACAGAGCTTATCAAAGAGCCAGGCGAACAGCAGATACGGAAGGTTCGGCAGCAGGACCTTTTTCAGCTTTCCCGTCATCGTTCCAGCCCCCGGTCCCTGTTTTTGATCTTCTCGCCCCGCTCCAGCTCCTGCCGCTTCGCCTGCTCCTTGGCCTTGGTCAGCCGCCTGCGGATGGAGGGCTTTTTCTCCTTCGCCAGATTCTTTGCGGAGAACTCGCGGAAGGCCGCCGTCACCGCGTCGGCGTCCCTGCCCTTGAAGAACACCAGGTAGCGGGGGATCTCCCCGGTGGTATCTTTTTTCAGGGCAAAGTCAATGCCGTACTTCTTCGCCGTGGCGGAGAACGCCTTGATATTCTGGTCTGTGATCTCAATGTTGGAAACGCCGGTGTTGTGCTTCATAAGCTGCCGGAGTGTCTGCTTGCCGTGTCGGAGCTGCGGATCATTCTTGTGCTTTTCCATATCCGCCAGCACCTTCTTCATGGCCTGCTGCAAGAGCTGGGCGGTCATTTTACCGGTCTCCACACAAAGCGCAAGGGTTTTCTGCGTGATTTCTTCCTGCAAGGCGTTCACCTCCGATCTCCGCTGCCGTACAGGTCATGGCTGACAAGGGATGTGTAATAGCTGTCCATCGTGACCGGCGCGTTATACAGCGCCGCCAGCAGATATTTCTTGATATTGCGGACATAGGTGGTGTTCTCCCGCATCCGGTCAAGGACATACTCGATGTGGGAGCTGCCGATCTTCAAGAACCGGGACTTCACCACCTCGGCGGGGTAGTCGTCCCCGGCGATACGGATCATCTCCCGGTTGGAGCAGACGGTATCCACCATGAGCTCCACCAGCTCGTCCAGACGGTCCCTGTCCAGCTTTTCATCCTGGGTGAGGATATCGTAGTCGATATTCTCCAAAATGATCTCCCGGTAGCTCTCGCGCTCCCGCATCCTGTCCTGTCCGATCCTGCTTTTTTCTCTGGGGGTAGGGGGACTTGATGGGATAGGACTTGATCCTTGCGTAATTGATAATTCTTTATTTTGTTCTTTAGTATTTAATTGGGCGGGGTTCTCCTGAATTGGGGCATCCAACATTGGCTTCACCTGTATTGGATTTTCCCGTATAGGTTTTTCCCGGATAGGCGCGGGCGTCTGTGCCGGCTCCTTCGGCTGCTCTAAAATGGTGTACTCGATGGAGCCAAGCTGCCCGTTCTCGTTGCGGACGCGCGCCCGGACGAGATAGCCGTGCGTCTCCAGCTCCCGGATCCCGCCGCTGATGCTGTCGATGCCGTCCTTGCAGATGCGGGCAAGCCCCTTCATGGTGTAGTCCCAGTCCTCCGGCAGCGACAGCATGAGGGACAGCAGCCCCTTCGCTTTCAGGGACAGCGACCTGTCCCGCAGGTGGTAGTTGGACATGACCGTGTAATCTCTGGTCTTTTCGATGCGGAATACCGCCATATCCGGCGCCTCCTTTCTCTGGTTTTGAAAAGTGTTGATTTTGGCGCAAAAAAGCCCCTGTCCTGCCTCCCGGACGCTTCCCATGGGAAAACACCCACGCCGCCTTTTAAGCGGCGCTCTGAGAGGAAAAAACAGAGGTTTTCGCACCCTAATTGATACATTTTTCAGGTGGGTACAGGTACGGATATGAAAAAACGCCATAGGGCGGCTGCCTATGGCGTGGGGACAGGAAAAGGGCGCTGATTTTTCGTATCAGCGCCCTTCGTGCCTGTCAGTATGAGATTTTTGACTTCGTACCGTGTTCCCTGCCTTTGAAAACATTGATTTTACTGACTTTTTCATGTTTTCTTATTAGGAGGCGGGGAAGGGCTTTCTTTTTTTGCTGTTATCGGGCCTGGGCGCGGTCATAGGAGACCACCACGCGGCGGTTTGGCTCAGTGCCCACGGAGTAAGTGGTGACACCGGGGACATCCTGCAGGGCGGCGTGGATCACATGGCGCTCGTAGGCGTTCATGGGCTCCAGGGTCACGCTGCGGCGGTACTTCTGTACCTTGGTCGCCACCTTGCGGGCCAGGCTCTCCAGACTCTGCTCACGGCGGGCACGGTAGTTCTCGGCATCCATCTGGACGCGGACACGCTTGCTGTCGCTGCCGGTGTTGATGGCATAGTTGGTCAGCTGCTGGATGGCATCCAGCGTCTCGCCGCGATGGCCGATCAGCTGACCCAGACGCTCGCCCACCAGAATGACCTTGTAGCGGCCCTTCTCCACCTCGTAGACCTTGACCTCGGCGGCACTGTCCATATGCTGGAGCAGACCGGAGACGAAGGCGATGATACGCTTGGCATTATCGTCATCACACTCGGGCAGGTCGATGGCCGGGGCCACAGGGGCAGGACGCTCCTTCTTCTCGGGACGGGGACGGTCGCTGCGGTCGGGACGGCTCTGTCGGTCCTGACGGGGCTTGTCAGCCTTTGGCGGGTACGGCGGGCTTGGGCTCCGCTTTGGGGGCGGCAGGGGTCTCGGGGATGATCTTCACCTCGGCGGGGGCGGCAACGTCTGCCTCCTCTGGACCATAGGTGATACGGATACGGGCGGGGGTGGCGCCGATGCCCAGGAAACCGGTCTTGGCACGCTCCAGAATGGAGACAGACACGTCATCGCGGTCCATACCCAGCTGCTCAAGGCCTTTACGCAGCGCCTCGTCCTCAGTCTTGCCCGTTACGTCGATATAACTCATAGACAAAACTCCTTATTCGTCGTAGTGTTCCTCGCGGTAGGCGCGGCCCCGTGCGTAGGGACGGTTGCCCACCTTACCGGCTTCCGTGGTGCTCTCGCCGGTCTTTTTCTTTTTCGGCTGGGGCTGGGGCTTCTTGCCTCCCTTGGACTGGGCCTGCTGCTCCAGCTGACGGTTGTAGTTCTCACGGGCAGCCTGCATTTTAGCGTAGCGGGCCTCGCGCTTCTGGCGCTCCTTGTCGGTCTCCTCACGGTCCAGCACCTTAGAGAAGTGCTTGTTCAGCACCTGCTCCTGGATGCAGGAGAAGGCGGCGTTGGCGATCCAGTAGACGCACAGGGCGGCGGGGAGGATGTAGCCCATCCACACCGTCATCAGGGGCATCATATAGAGCATCGCCTTGGAGGAGCCGTTCATGTTGCTGTTGCCGTTGGTCTTCATGGAGATGCGGGTCATCAGGAACTGCAGCGCGGCGGAGATCAGCGGCATGAGCATGATACCGATGACGGGCCAGCCGCCGGAGGGGAACTGGCTGAACAGATCCTTGGGCACGGCGGACAGGTCCATGCTGAGGAAGGTGTAGTTCAGGTCGATAAGACCATCGAATTTGCCCTCGAAGCTGGACCAGTTATCGTGGATGAACTTGGCCAGATAGATCTGGTCATAAGCAGAGGCCTGACCACTGGCGCCGGACACATATCCCAGGGACACCGCCAGCTCGGTGATCTTGGCGATGACCTCATTAGACAGGGACATGAAGTAGCGCAGGGGTGTACGGATGATGTAGTACAGGGCGATCAGTATGGGGAAGGGCAGGAAGGACCACAGGCACCCGGACATGGGGTTGACGCCCTCGCGGGCATAGAGGTCCGCGATCTCCTGCTGCTGCCTCTCCTTGTTGTTGGCGTATTTCTTCTGGATCTCCTGCACCTTGCTGTTCATGCGGCCCATGCGGAGCATACTCTTCTTGCTCTTGAGCTGGAAGGGAAGCAGCACCAGCTTGACAATCAGGGTGAAGAGGATCAGAGCGACGCCGTAAGAGCCCGTCCAGGTATAGAACAGGCGGGTGAGCCACGCGAACGGCACACAGATGTAGTAGCCGAGTTGTGCGAACATAGGCTTTTATTCCTCCGTAGTTTTTTGAGGGGGTGAGTTCAGGGCACCGGATCATACCAGCCGCCCTTGTGATGGTGGAAGGGATGGCACCGCATAAGACGCTTGAAGGCCAGCCAGCCGCCCTTGGCCGCTCCGTACTTCTCAATGGCCTCCATGGCGTATTGGGAGCAGGTCGGAATAAAGCGGCAGCAGGGGGGACGGGTCGGAGATATCCTCTTCCT
>ENA-OOUZ01000985-OOUZ01000985.1-human-gut-metagenome-genome-assembly--contig:-NODE-985-length-11972-cov-1.975833_pt1 | contig 11972 bp, 8 predicted proteins | sample MGYA00241546_ERZ501274 | MGnify/ENA primary metagenome ERZ501274 (study PRJEB25962, sample SAMEA2042363) | human gut metagenome | biome: human gut; feature: human-associated habitat; material: faeces...
GGAGGACGCGCAGGAGCCGGACGGGGCCACGGCGACTGACGAGCCATAATAAAAGGCTTGCCTTTGCAAAGGACGGAGTGCGGCGGCTGATAAAACATAAAGGAGGGCGCAGCCTTGGACGCACCGGGCGTTTCCAACAAAAAAAGGCTTAAAATAATGCTGGGCATAATATGCGGATTGTTTTTCGTGCTCAGCATAAGGCTGGTAAAAATAATGGTGATAGACGGCGACGAGCTGGCAGGCCGCGCCGAATCGCAGCAAACAAGGAACACAATGCTAAGCGCCACGCGCGGGAAAATACTCGATTCCACCGGAGTGGTGCTTGCAAGGAACGCTACGGCGTATAAAATCGTTGTCTGGCCGAAAAGCATAAAGACAGACGAACGCGAAAGGGTAGCGAGGGAGCTTTCAAACCTGCTGGGCATGGACTATGCAAAGGTGCTTGAAAGGGTAAGCTCCAACAAACAGGAAATTATACTTGCCCGCCAGGTAGAGCGGGACGTTGTTGATAAAATAGAGGCCATGAAGCTTGGCAACGGCGTTGGCACGGCAATAGACACAAAGCGCTATTACAGCGCCGGTTCGCTTTTCAGCCAGCTTTTGGGCTTTACCACCGTTGATGGCGAAGGGCAGGCGGGACTTGAGCAGAAATACGACAAGTACCTTGCCGGTAAAGACGGCCGCATGGTGACGGAAACGGACGCAAGGAGCAACGCCCTTGCATACGGCGTGCAGGAATTGATTCCCGCAACCGACGGCGACGATATTGTGCTGACAACTGACGCGGTGATGCAAAGCGCGCTTGAAAAGGCCTGCAAGGAAACGCTGGAGGTAAACAAGGCAATAAGCGTGCAGGGAATAATAATGGACTGCACCACGGGGGAAATAAAGGCGCTGACTACCCAGCCGGACTTTGACCCCAACTCCCCGCCAAGGAGCGACATGGCGCTGCTCAATTCGCTTATGCGCAACCGCGTGGTTACGGATTCGTATGAGCCGGGCTCCACGTTCAAGCTTATCACGCTTGCCGCGGCGCTGGACAGCAAAAGCGTGACTACGGATACGGGCTTCAGCTGCGATGGCGGCTGCATTGTGAACGGGGAAAGGATAAAGTGCTGGAAGCACGGCGGGCATGGCTCGCAAACGCTGTATAAGGCGGTGCAGAATTCCTGCAACCCGGCTTTTATGCAGATGGCCCTATCCATGGGCAAGTCCACCTTTTACGATTACATCTACGCTTTCGGGTTCGGTTCTTCTACCGGAAGCGGGATCAGCGGCGAGACCTCGGGTATAGTTACCCATGAAAAATACATCACTGAGAACAACCTTGCCCGCATAGGCTTCGGCCAGAGCATTGCGGTAACGCCCATACAGCTCTGCACAGCGGTATGTGCGGCGGTAAACGGCGGCGAGCTGATGCAGCCTTACGTCGTGGACAGCATAGTAAATAAGGACGGCAGGGTGATACTTAAAAATGAGCCCACCATGGTGCGCAGGGTGATAGGTGAAAGCACCAGCGCCCAGGTGAGGGAGATACTGGAAAGCGTAGTATCCGAGGGCAGCGGTAAAAACGCCTCCATACCCGGTTACAGGGTGGGCGGAAAGACCGGCACCGCGCAGAAGTATGAGGACGGAAAGATCGCAAGCGGCAAGCTCATAGCCTCCTTCATAGGCTTCGCCCCTGCCGACGACCCCGAATACGTCTGCCTTATACTGGTAGATGAGCCAAAGGTAGGAACCATATTCGGCAGTACTGTGGCGGCGCCTTATGTAAAGCAGGTGATGGAGGAAACTCTTCGCCACTATGGCTATCTGCCAACCGAAAACGCGGACACCGTGAGCGTGCCCGACCTTACGGGCATGACCATACTGGAAGCAAAGGCGTTGCTCAAGGAAGCAGGGCTGTACGCTGAATTTCAGGATAATGAAGAGGATATGGTAACGGCGCAGGTGCCGGCTACCAACGAGGTGGTGCAGCGCGGTACGGACGTATTGCTGTATACGGCGGCGACGGACGTGGATCAGGAGGATACCGGCCTCGAGACCGCAATAGTGCCAAATGTAATAGGAATGGGCAGGCTCGCGGCAAACGACGCCCTTGCTGCCAAGGGACTGGCGATCAGGATAGAGCCTGAGGATCAGACCGGTACAGCAATAAGGCAGTTTCCGGCTGCGGGGGAAGAAGTCCCCGTGGGAACAGAAGTGCTTGTGGAGTTTTCCAAGATAGAAATTTTGAATTGAGGCCGCAAGGCCAGTGGAGGAAATGCGATGCTTTTGAGTGAATTAGCCAGACCTACGCGACATGAACTTATAGGCCGTGACGTAGAGGTAAAGGAACTCATATACAATTCACGCAAGGTGAAAAATGGCGACGTGTTCTGCTGTATAGTGGGTACATTTGCGGACGGGCATAAATACGCTCAGCAGGCTGTGGATGCAGGCGCCGCTGCGCTGGTGGTAGAGCGGAAGCTGGACATAGACGTTCCGCAGATACTGGTGGAAGACACCCGCATCGCAATGGCTGAAATGGCGGCGGCGTATTATGGCTATCCTTCAAGGGAAATGCAGATGATAGGCGTTACCGGTACAAATGGCAAGACCAGCACCACATACATGCTTAAAGCCATTGCAGAGCGCATGGGCAAGAAGGTTGGCCTGATAGGCACCATACGCAACATGATTGGCGACATAATCATCGACACCGAGCGCACCACACCCGAGAGCGTTGACCTCCAGCGCATACTCCGCCAGATGAAGGACGAGAAGGTGGACGTGGTGATAATGGAGGTTTCCTCCCATTCGCTGGATCAGAAGCGGGTACACGGCATAGAGTACGATGTGGGGGAGTTTACAAACCTTACCCAGGACCATCTTGACTACCATAAGACCTTTGAAAACTACTTCAATGCCAAAAAGCTGCTGTTCAAGCAGAGCAGGATGGCGGTGATAAACAAGGACGATCCCTACGCCAATAGGATGATGGAGGGGCTTGATATACCCGTTATGACCTTCGGCATACGGGAAAAGGCGGACGTTACCGCCAGCGAGATAGACATAACCACCAGAGGGGTACAGTTCGACTTCAACTATAAGAACATCACCTCCCGATTCAATGTGCCTATCCCCGGCCTTTTCAGCGTGTTCAACGCCATAGGCGCGGCAACGGTTGCCCTGAGCCTCGGCTGGAACCTCGACTCAATTAAGTATGGCCTTGAGCATATGATGAGCGTGAGCGGCAGGCTGGAGCCGCTGCCCACCGGCAAAAATGAGTTTACGGTGCTCCTCGACTACGCGCATACCCCCGATGCACTGGAAAACGTGCTGAAGACGGTCAAGGGCTTCGCCACCGGCAGGATAGTTACACTATTTGGCTGCGGCGACAGAGATCACGCAAAGCGCCCCATAATGGGCGAGATAGCGGGTCGGTTCTCGGACTTCGCCATAGTAACATCGGATAATCCCCGGACAGAAAACCCGATGGATATAATCAACTCGATAGTTGAAGGAGTAAAGAAGTCGGGCTGTGAATACGTGGTCATAGAAAACCGCAGGGAAGCCATAGAGTATGCCCTGAAGAACGCCAGAAAAAACGACGTTATAATACTCGCAGGCAAAGGACATGAGAACTACCAGGAGATAAACGGCGGCAAGCACCACTTTGACGAAAAGGAAATAGTGGCGGAGATACTGGGCCTGTAAGGCCCGCGGAAGGAAGTCGGCAAATGAAGTATGCAATATACGCCCTGCTGCTGAGCGCGGCAGTGACTATGGTATCGGGCCCGGTGCTCATACCCCTGCTGCACAAGCTTAAATTTGGACAGAGCGAGCGGAAGCTTGGCCCTGAGACCCATCTCAAAAAGGCGGGCACCCCTACTATGGGAGGAATAACCTTCATACTGGGCATTGTGGCGGCCACAATGATATTTGCATACTCGGCATCTGAGCTGGTGATGCCGGCGCTGCTGATGACAGTGGCATTCGCTCTTGTAGGTTTCATGGACGACTTCCTCAAGGTAAAGAAGCACAATACCGACGGACTCAGGGCTTATCAGAAGATAATCGCCCAGTTCCTCATAGCCCTGATAATCGCCGTATATGCACAGCGCAGTCCCTTTATAGGCACCAGCATTTATCTTCCCTTCTCAAAGGTTGAGTGGGAGCTGGGCGCGTTTTATATACCCGTCATAGTATTCGTGATAATCGGCACAGTCAATGCTGTTAACCTTACCGATGGGTTGGACGGGCTGGCGAGCGGCGTAAGTCTGGTATATTCCATGGCCATGACGGTGATATTCCTTTACATGGCTTCCATAATGGATGCTCCAGTGGACATGGGACAGGCCCGGCAGACGCAGTACGCAGCCGAACTTAATTCTATGGCTGTATTTGCGGCGGCGGTAGCGGGCGGCTGTCTGGGGTTCCTCAGGTTCAACAGCTTTCCGGCAAAGGTATTTATGGGCGATACGGGCTCATTGGCCCTTGGCGGAGCAATAGCTGCTATGGCGGTGTTCTCCCGGGGAGTGCTGCTGCTTCCCATAATGGGCGCATGCTTCGTGGCAAGCGCCGTCAGCGTGATACTTCAGGTGGGCTCCTACAAGCTGCGCAGGAAGCGCATATTCAAGATGGCCCCGCTGCACCATCACTTTGAGCTTCTCGGTTATTCCGAAACAAAGATCGTTGCGGGATACATGATAGTTACCACATTGCTTTGCCTGGTATGCCTCTTGGCATTCCAATAAAGAGCATATGTATTAAGCATATGCAGGGAACTTGCAAAAATGGAATCACATTTTTGCGAAAGCGTTAGCGTTTATTTTGCCGCCCGGTGGCAGGGTTCCGTATTTCAGCCGTGGTTCTTTGGCGCTTGGCACGGCAGGCGGACGCAGGGCGTTTGAGGCAGGACGTGGCTCGTTGCCTCAAGCACCCTGACACCTCCGGGGGGCTTTTTTTAACAGAATCGCGCATGAAGTGGGCGCAAGAACGCCTCGTGTGCTATAATTTATAAAATAAATATAGACCGAATATGTGTTTCGGAAGGAGTCAGGATTATGCAAAACGGAAAGAAGACCGCTCTTATCTGCGGAATGGCCAAAAGCGGCATAGCCAGCGCAATACTGCTCTATAAAAACGGCTACAAGGTAATAATTAACGACATGAAGAGCGAGATATCCGGACTCCAGGAAGCGCTCAAGGATATCGAGTATGTGAACGCAATGGGACAGGAGCCGGAGACACTGCTGGACGGCGTGGATCTGTTGGTGCTCAGCCCGGTTATACCTATATTCAAGCCTTTTGCCAGGAAAGCACAGGATATGGGCATAGAAGTGATAGGCGAAATAGAGCTGGGATACCGCTATTGCCACAGGGGCGCAAAGTTCGTATGCATAAGCGGCACCAACGGCAAGACCACCACCACTGCACTGACAGGCGAGCTTTTCAAAGCCGCGGGCAAGCGCACGTTCGTGCTGGGCAATATTGGCATACCCATAACCGAGCGGGCAATGGAGGTAAAAGATGGGGACGTCATAGTAGCGGAAGTGGCCGCACTGCAGCTTGAAAGCATAAAGAGCTTCCGTCCCAACGCCTTTGGCATGCTGAACATAACTGAGGATCATCTTAATAGGTTCCAATATAAGATGGAGAACTACATAGCCGCAAAGTGCAGGGGCTTTGAAAACCAGACTCCCCAGGACTTTGCGGTGCTGAATTACGATGACCCCATCGTGAGGGACATGGCAAAGCTCACCAGGGCCCGCGTGCTGTATTTCTCGCAGAAGCAGGACGTGGAAAACGGCATGCTCCTCCGGGACGGCTATATGATATGGAGGCTGGACGGCCATGAGCAGCGGCTTATACACCGGAGCGAACTGCAGATACCCGGCGATCACAACCTTGAAAACGCCATGTGCGCCGCCTCTCTTGCCATGTGCATGGGCCTTGATGCAGAAGCGGTGTGCCGGGGACTTCGCGCCTTTCGGGGCGTTGAGCACCGCATAGAGTTCGTTCGCGAGGTGGAAGGCGTTCGCTACGTAAACGACTCCAAGGGAACAAACCCGGATTCCACCATAAAGGCCGTGAAGGCCATGACCCAGCCCACCGTGCTCATGCTGGGCGTAGGCGATTACGATAAGCACAGCGACTTCACGCCGCTTTTTGAGGCGTTCGGCAGCACTGTGAAGGGTGTTATAGCCTCCGGAATCAATATACCCGCAATAAAGGCTGCCGCCGAAAAAACAGGCTACAAAGGCGAATTCGTGGAGTGGTACGGCAACTTTGAAGGTATGATAAAGAAAGCGGGAGAGATGGCGGGCAAGGGAAGCACGGTGCTGCTTTCGCCTGCGGCTGCAAGCTGGGGCCAGTTCGACAACTACGAACAGAGAGGCGAGATATTCAAGGATATCGTAAATAAGCTGTAACCAGCATAGAATAACCCGAAGGGAGGTGCGGCATGGAAACGCTGAAGGCCAAAAAGAAGAATGGGCAGATGGACTTCCTGCTCTACGTTACCGTGCTGCTGCTGTGCGCCTTCGGGCTTGTGATGGTATTTTCAGCCAGCTATTATTACGCACAGAACAAGGCGAGCCTGAATTACGATGGATTGTACTATCTGAAGAACCAGGCAAAGTACATGGCCATGGGGCTTGGCGTTATGATAGTGATGTCACGGGTGGACTATCACTATCTTGAAAAGCTCAGGAACGTTGGACTTATGGTGACGCTTCTGCTTATGCTTGCTACGGTGTTCTGGGGCGAGGATATAAACGGCGCAAAGCGGTGGCTGAACCTGTTTGATGTGATAACCTTCCAGCCTTCAGAGCTTGCAAAGTTCGTGCTCATACTGTACATGGCTTCCTTTATGACCCGTAGGGCACCTCAGATGAAGAGCTTTACCCGGGGCATTGTACCCATGCTCATCATAATGTGCATCATCTGCATACTGCTGCTGCTGCAGAAGAACATGTCCATGATGATGGTGGTCATGATGATAGGCTTTGTAATGCTGTTCCTTGGAGGGGCGGATATGCGGCACCTGGTTGGCCTCTGCCTGCTGGCGGTGCCGGTGTTCTTTCTTGCGGCGTCGATGGAAACGTACCGCTGGAACAGGTTGGTGATATTCACAAACCCATGGAAGGATCCTCAGGGAAACGGCTATCAGCTGATACAGTCCCTGTACGCATTGGGCAGCGGCGGCCTATTCGGCAAGGGGCTTAACTTTTCCACTCAGAAGCTGCTGTTTCTTACATACGGCGAGAGCGACTTTATATTCGCCATAATAGGCGAGGAGCTTGGCTTCATAGGTTGTGTGCTGGTAATAGCCGCGTACTTTTTCCTCGTTTGCCGGGGAATGCGCATAGCCGCCCGCTGCAAGGATAAGTTCGGGAGCCTGCTTGCTGCCGGAATAACCAGCGTTATAGCCATACAGGTGGCAGTAAACATAGGCGTGGCCACCAGTTCTGTCCCTCCTACTGGCCAGACGCTGCCTTTTATAAGCGCCGGCGGCACGTCGCTCATAATATTTATGGCTGCGGCAGGCATACTGCTCAATATTTCGAGAAATACGGAAAGCATATAGAATTAACCCATTCCATCCTTCCTGAATAGTATGGATTGTACCGCAATGGCGGCAGGGGAGGGGCGCAATGGGCAAATTCATAATAGAGGGCGGACATAGGCTGAGCGGACGCGTGAAGGTTCAGGGAGCGAAAAACGCCGCGCTGCCGGTTCTGGCGGCGACTGTCATGAGCCGGGGAGAGATGACGCTGTTCAACTGCCCTGAAATACGGGATGTTCACAATATGCTGAGCATCCTGCGTGAGCTGGGCGTGGAATCGTATTATGATGGGGACGCGCTGAAAATTTCCGGCAGAAACGCCAGAAGCAGTCCTATGCCGCAGCGCCTTTCCAAGGAGCTGCGCTCCTCCATATTCATGCTGGGGCCGCTGCTTTCACGCTTTGGCGAGGCGGTGTGCGCCTACCCGGGGGGCTGCGAGATAGGCCATAGGCCGGTAGACCTTCATTTGAAAGGCCTTGCGGCGCTGGGGGCGGATATAAGGGAAGAGCGGGGTTACATAATTTGCGACGGGCACAACATGCACGGAGGCGAGATACACCTCGATTATCCCAGCGTAGGCGCAACAGAAAACATAATGATGGCAGCGGCTGCCGTCCCGGGCGATACGGTGATAACCAACAGCGCCCGGGAGCCGGAAATAGAGGAACTGCAGAATTTCCTCAACTCAATAGGTGGCGATATCCGTGGCGCAGGCACATCTACCATATACATAAAAGGTGGAATGGAAGAAGTGCCGGCAGCTGCGCACAGAATAATGCCCGACAGGATAGCTGCGGGAACGCTCATGTGCGCCGTGGCGATGGCCGGAGGAGAAGCGGAGCTTACAGACGCGTGCCCGGAGCACATAGGCAGTCTCATATCAAAGCTGCGCGAGGCAGGGTGTCATATAAGCTGCGGCAGGGATACGCTGGAGATACAGGCAAAGGGACGGCCTAAAGAGATAAAACTAATAGAAACGCTGCCTTATCCGGGCTTTCCGACGGATATGCAGGCGCAGATATTCGCCCTGTGTACCGTGGCGGACGGCACCAGCGTAATAGTGGAAAACCTTTTCGAAAACCGCTTCCGCCATTGCGCGGAGCTTATAAAAATGGGAGCAAATATAACCCAAAAGGACAGGACCGCAATAGTAAGGGGCGTGGAGAAGCTCTCGGGAGCCGTGGTATACGCAAAGGACCTTCGCGGAGGAGCGGCGCTTACCATAGCCGGGCTGGGTGCTGAGGGGATGACGGCAGTAGAGAACACGGAATACATCGATAGAGGATACCAGCGGCTGGATGAGACGCTGAATTCACTCGGAGCCTGTATAAAGAGGGAAGATGGTACGCAATAAGGGAAAAACTAGAGTGGTAAAGAACGAAGGACGCAGGGACGGCAAAAAGCCGCCTCGCAGCCATGTGTCCTATGTCGACATAGAGCAGGTAAAGCAGCGCTATGGCGGACGCTCTACAAGAGAGCCCCGAAAAGAACTGCACGTATTTGGAGAAGAAGAGCCGCAAAATGTCAAGAAGAAAGAGCACAGGGGCGTATACCTGCTGCTGCTCGGTCTCGTATTGGCAGGCATAGCCATAGGCTTCTATTTTGCGCTCATAATAGACCGCATAGAGGTCGTAGGCAACGAAAAGCTGGAGCGGGGAGAGGTGCTCACCATATCCGGACTTAACATAGGCGAGCATATGCTCTTTGCCAATCTCGGAGAAGCCCGCAGCAGGCTGCTCAGCAGCCCCTATATACGCTCGGCATACATAAAAAGAGCGTATCCGGACAAGCTCATTATCACCATAGAGGACCGCAAGCCTGTGGCAGCGATCGTAGGCGTGGGGTCATATGCCCTGATAGACCTGGAGGGCAGCGTTATGGAGATAGCGCAGACAAACGACAACGGGCTGGTAGCGGTTTACGGCGTAAGCTCCGGCGGCTACGCCGTGGGCCAGAAGATCGGCGACTATGCGGAATTCAACAGCGAAACGCTGCTTGAGATAATTGCAGTGCTTTCCAATCAGGGAATGCTGGACATAATAGAGAGCATAGATATGTCGCAGCCCCTGAAGATAGGCATGACTACAACATACGGCTATACGGTCAACATAGGACAGCCCGAAAACCTTACGGGAAAGCTGGAAAACCTGCCGCCCGTGCTGAGCAAGGTGCTTTCCATGGGCCTTGAGGGCGGAACAATAGACCTTGGCGTGCTTGGCGATCCGGTATATTCTCCGCCAGAGGTGTACCAGCCGGAGACAGAGGGACAGGAGGGCGGAGACGGCGAGGGCGGCGAAGCAGAGCCGGATAAGGCCGAGGAAGGCGGGACGGAGCAGCCCGAACCAAGTCCTGCACCGTAACTTCCAGTAGTTACAAAGTGTAAAAATACTTGTATCCTATTGCACAAAATATAGTGGTGTGGTATGCTTAGACCAACTATTAGGTGGAAGTATATTCTCATGGCATATGGAGAGTAGGGGCGCTATGGAGGAAAAATGAAACAGAATACCGCCATACTCGATATTGGAAGCTCCAAGGTGATATGCCTCATATGCAGCGCACAGGGAAGGGACAGCATAACCGTCCGGGGTGCGGGCGTAAAGGAATATCCGGGCTTTGAGAACGGACGATTTATAGACGAACAGCTTTTCTCCAGCGCGGTGGTGGACGCCATCGCAATGGCAGAGGGTGAGGCAAAGGTACGCATAAGGGATCTTTCCGTAGGCGTACCCGCAAGCTTTTCAAAGCTGGTGCTGCATGAGGGATCTGCCGGGGTAAAGTCACGCACGGGAAGGATAAACGGCGACACTATAGACGACCTGATAAACGACTCGCTCACATTCGAGCAGCCTGAAGGGTACGAGCTGATGCACTCCACTCCGGTGGAATTCAAAATAGGCGAAACGGTTACCGCCGATCCGCCCCTTGGGCAGGCAGCAAAAGAGGTCAGCGCCGTAGTATCCCACGTGTACATGCACAACGGGTTCAGAGCAGCGGTGTCCGATGCACTGAGCAGGACGAATCTCGAAGCGGATATGTATATAAGCGTTCCGCTTTCGGCTTCACTGTTTGTGATACCCGAGGAGGAGAGGACGGACTGCGCGGTGCTCATAGACGTGGGGGCGCGGCAGACCGACGTAAGCTTCATACGGGGATCTGCCCTTATAGCCTGCGAGACGCTGGGAATAGGCGGCGTGAGCTTTGCAAACGATCTGGCCTATGGGCTTCGGATATCCACCCAGTCTGCGGAGAACGTAAAACGCAGATACGTCTATTCGCTGGACTATCAGGACAGCATAGATATAGTACGCATGGAGGGGAAAAGCCCCATGCACGTCGATCACGCAGTGATACAGTTCATAATTGAGGAGCGCACAAAGCAGCTTGCCGGTTATCTTGTGCGCATGCTCAAGGATATGGGAGTAAGGCTTGAGGAAAAGCCCCCCGTATACATAACCGGCGGCGGCATAGCCCTTATGCGGGGCAGCTGCGAATACATGGAAAAGCTCATGGGTGTGCCTTTAAAGGTAAGAATGCCGTGGATGCCCAGACTTTCCTCCCCGAATTACGCCAGCGCTTTTTCGGTAATGGATTTCGTGATGCATGCTGAGGAAGAAGACAGCGTGGACAGGCTGGTAGGAATGGTAAGCGAGAGCAGATTCATCAAAAAGATCAGAGAACTGTTTGGTAACGTAAGATAAATTATCAGGAGGAAATGATATGCCTATTGGTCTTGAACTCGATATGGAAAGAGGCAACCTTGCGCAGCTTAAGGTAGTCGGCGTAGGCGGCGCGGGCAATAACGCTGTCAACCGTATGATACAGTACGGCATACGCGGCGTTGAGTTCATTTCCGTAAATACAGATAAGCAGGCGCTGTACCTGTCCCATGCGAACCAGAAGATACAGATAGGCGAAAAGGTCACCAAAGGATTGGGCGCGGGTGCTGATCCCGAAGTAGGGCGCAAGGCGGCTGAAGAAAGCAAGGAAGCCATATCCGAGGCTCTCAAGGGAGCGGATCTGGTATTCATAACCGCAGGTATGGGCGGCGGCACCGGCACCGGTGCAGCCCCCGTAGTAGCGGAGTGCGCAAAAGAGCTTGGCATACTTACAGTTGGCGTAGTCACAAAGCCCTTCTCCTTTGAGGGACGGGTGCGTATGAACAATGCCGTAAACGGCATAACCAACCTTAAGGCAAACGTAGATACTCTTATATCCATACCTAACGACAGGCTGCTGGATTCAGTAGGAAAGGTAAGCCTTACCGAAGCATTCAGGATCGCTGACGATGTGCTGCGTCAGGGCGTGCAGGGAATAAGCGACCTTATAGCTGTACCTGCTATGGTGAACCTTGACTTTGCTGATGTGCGTACCATAATGCGTGAGCGTGGAATGGCCCACATGGGCATAGGCATGGCCA
>ENA-OOUZ01001007-OOUZ01001007.1-human-gut-metagenome-genome-assembly--contig:-NODE-1007-length-11778-cov-1.833916_pt1 | contig 11778 bp, 8 predicted proteins | sample MGYA00241546_ERZ501274 | MGnify/ENA primary metagenome ERZ501274 (study PRJEB25962, sample SAMEA2042363) | human gut metagenome | biome: human gut; feature: human-associated habitat; material: faeces...
TCCAAAATTCGAGGAAACCTTGTTTTAATTTATATGGACGTGCCGACAATAACTTTATCAGTTCTGATATTTTACGTGGTTTGTTGGTTGTTGAAACCAAAAACTCCTCACAAGCGTCCCACAAAGGCATTATTCCGTCATTGGTAGGTTGACTTGAAAAAGCGCCATCTACATGAAGTCCAGTATGCTTCAACAGAGAATAATATATGGTTTTCTCTGGAGGAAATTTATCCTTGGCAAATCCGAAATCCACTTCATTTCCTTGATTAAGCATCGCTGCCAGATATTTCACACGGGCACTTGATATCGAACCGCTCAACTTATGACGATTGAACAATTCATTATTCATTATCGGTGTCTTAGGATAGATGGTTTCGCACACATGCGACAGAAGTTCGTTGAACATACGGAAGGTCTTAACTTCCATCTCTTTGCCATCGAATATCCATGTTACATCATCACTATATGAAAACAATGCTTCATTAAGCGACTTATCTAACAATACCTTCTCATACTCCAAGAGATTTTTCACTTCTGTTATAGCAACATGATCGGACTTATCCAGTAGCACCTTGCTGAGTATATAGTTATACTTCTCTATTAAGTATAGATGATCTACAAGTTCACTTGTATTTTTAAAGCAAGCAAAGACTATTGCATTGCTACACTCGTTACTTAATGCAACTGTATCCTTTACAACATTCTTGTTTGAAGAGAATATGAGTTGTATGTAGCCATCTGTATCACCTGTAGGAGTTTTATCCTGACCTTCCTCTAATATCTCATATTCAAAATAACGCGGCGTTCCTTTCTGAAAGTAGCACATCTTTACCGGTGCAATCTTCTTAAAGCAATAACTGCGTATTTCATCAACAAAATTTACGGGACGACCTACTACTAAGCCTGCTTTTCTAATCTCGTCTTCGATGTTTATATCAGTTCCATCAAATAGTATATATCGTAATTTATAGCTTGCAAAGCGTATTATCTTGTATTGCTCAAGGAGGTTGAGTATATGTAAAGCATCTTCAACTCCAAGCGCAACTTTAGCATAATTGGCAGTTTGTTCTCGCGTCATCTTGAAAGAAGAATTGCCAAGCAAGTTTAACAATCCAATAGTTTTTACTATCTTTATTGCTCCAAGCAATTCATTCTTAGTTTCCCATGATTGACCTTCTACACGTTCGAGTGCCACCTGCATAGAACTCCATTGCATTGAGTCTGCATTGGCATCCTTTAGATACGAATAGAAATTATGCAAGATATAGTCGTAACAATTTGCAAGACCATAAAACCCATCTTCGTATTCACACAACGAGTTTGCTCCTTTCGTATTAAGAAAGGAGAATAATGAACGTTCGTTCTGTCCATAACGCTGAATAGCCTGAGTAATGGCATAAGCAGAGAATGGCTCTAACGGATAAAGGGCTTTCGCTGTTTCTGGAGTAAATCCATCAGATACGAATTTCGTATCTTTTGCAAGTTGGCACAATTTGTTTAATCCAGGTGCATTGTCGCCTAAATCTTTACATAAACCATTTTGTTTTGATGCAAGATAAAGCAGTTGCTCTACAGGTTCGATAAAGACTAATTCCTTGAAACGTCCTTTCACCTTGTTCCATTCTTCTTTCTGTACTGTAGAAAGTTTTCTTGCGTATGCACTGAAGTTTTGGTGCAGGGTTGTTATAAGCAATATTTGTCTTGTAGGGACATTGACAAACTCTGCAAGTTTCTGCATAAAATACAGTTCCTGCTCAGGATCGTTCTTAGCAGCATGTTCGAGTACCTTACCAAATTCATCAATGAATATGATAAGGAAACTTCCGCGTTTCTTTGCTTGGTTATATCTGTTACGCAATTCGTCAAGCACATTATCGGCAGTTCCGTCAGTAGCCAATTTATTGCGCATTAATGAAGCAAGATCCTTATAATCTCCTACAATCTTCAGCACTTCATACTTTTTACATGAAGATAAAGTCTGCGGATTTATAAGATTATGTTGACCTTTGCTCTGCAAATCTTTTTCCAACGCAAGCAAGAAGCATGACTTGCCAGTACCATACGAGCCAATAATCGTGAACGAATGAATACCAGAATTATACCCATTTACGATTCCGGATGCTACTTCTTGAGCATTTGGAGTTACGATATAATTGAAATCCTTGTTCTGACCTTCTTCTATATTAGCCGATAAACTAAACTGCTGCATTTTCGTAGTATCTGTTAAGTAAATCAATGGGGTCTATTTTCTTGCCTTCCTTGAAAAGAAGTTGGCGAATGCCTGAATTGTCACTATACTGCACATATTCGGAATACTCGCAATCTATATGTTTCATCATCTCAATCACTTCAATATCAGTCATGCAGAATACAAGTCCAACATTCTGCAATGTGTCATACGCAACTGTTCTATCTTCACCTTTCATCATAAGGATGGCATAAAAGAAGATCTCCAATGGTACGGAACGTTTTCCTTCTATATTGAATGTGAAGACCTTATCTGATTTGTCGTGTCTGATAAGATTCAGGTCTATCAACAGAGATGAATAATCTTCATAAGACTTAGGATTTGATGGTTGAGTATAATTCTGAACCAACACATTAAAGTCTTTTCCTACTGTATTAGCATTGAATTGCTTCTGTTTGTCATCTTCTGTCATCAGACGTTTTACATAGTTCTGCATCTGCTCCTTATCAAACTGTTTGCGTTCTTTCTGGTAGCGTAGAAACAAAATGTTATAAAGAGTTGCTTCTTGCGTGATAACAAGAAGTAAATGAAGCAGCCATAGCGTGCCAAGACTTTCTATATATCGGTCTTTGCCATGCTCCTTTCCAAACAAGTAATTTGCTAACGTCGTTGGTTTGTCCTGCTCCGTCATACTTAAAGCCTTTAACCAATAGCGTATTGAGGCTACCATGTTTTTGCCAACACCTAATTCCACAACAGAGTTAGGATCGTTGAAATTATTGTCTTTTACAATATAATCATATCCTTTTATCGGCCATAACATTCTACATGGAAACGATTCATGACCTGAGAACACATACTTTTTATACATAAAGAAAAATACCTTATTCGTTATGTTTCCGACAGAACCCCAATATCAGATAAATTAGACCTACGTTTTGCTTTTATGCTTTAAAAAACAGAATGCGTGGGTTCTTTCCCTTCGCCCGTTTCGCAAACCGTAGGCCTTCGCATTGCCCAAAATCGCAAAAAACGGACAACTGCAGAAAGCCCACGCATAATATACAATATAGTCCCATACATGGGAAGCCATATACACACGTACCCATTGTGCATGAGACATATGTATACAGCAACCCAAGGCAGGGTCATAAATATACCTACCGTGGGCATCTACGTTGCCATCTCGTCTTTTGCGATTTTTGTAAAGTTGCGAAGTTTACGGTTTGAAAAGACAAGCGTCAAGTAAACGCCCTATTTCTTAAAAGTCTGCACCCTCCCACTTATTACCCTTTTCGGGCTTTCTGCAGGATGGATACTAAATGCAAAATTAATGAAAATATCTTGAATCACCATACCGACACTGTCTTTTTTGTCTTTCTCATATTATATATGTATATTCGCTTATATTAATATTGCCATTTCCATTGTTTTTTCGTACTTTTGAAGCATAATAACCAAACCTGAAGCTATATGAACAAACCATATTTCAACTATGATATCGCCTATGATGTATATACCAAACAGATAAAGAAAATGTCTGTTGGAAGCATCAAGCGAACTGGCATAAAGAAGATAGCCAAGCCAGTATTGCTGCTGGCTGTGATAAAGGGTATCGAGGATGGAGTTTTCAAACAAAACCGATTCGAATACGAGCAACTTGCAGAGATATACGAGGTCGTATTCAAGAAATACGCAGAGATAGCAAAACAGAGTGAATACACCCTACCCTGCTATCCTTTTTATCATATGCAGACAAGTGATTTCTGGAATCTAAGTATCCTAACGCCGCATTCGGAAACAAAAACGGTTTCGCCTTCCATTGCTTGGCTAAAGAACAACATTGAATATGCTTATTTAGATCATGCCTTTTGGAATATGCTTCAACAGAGCGAATACCGCAAACGGGTGGCTGAGTTTATTGTCAACACGAAGATAAAGACAGCTACGGCTAATAGTCGTTCACTGTTGCGTATGTTCCTCGGTTGGCTCTTGGCTGTGTAAAACTTTCACTCGTGTGTGTGGCATACTATTTGCTACAGCCCGAAAATGGTCTATTTTACCGCTCAGGAGTGCGATGAAAATGAAGAAGGAAGAGGGCGAACGGATTTTTGAGGGGTTTTAAAAGGGGCGTTTTTCACGCTTCGCAAACTTATCGTGAGACTTTACATGGTAATAGCTATGCTTTTACTGGGTAAGAGCTATGCTTTTACATGGTAAAAGCCCACGATAAGTTGGCGAAAAACAGCGAAAAACTACTGAAAAACATGGAAAAAGTGAGGAAAAACCTAAATTTTGGACAAAATCGGCTTGGAAGGGGTTGGTTCGGAGCGGCGAAAAGGCTCGGAAAGTGCGGTGGAAATCTCTAGAATGGGAATTTGCGCGGAAGTCGGGTGGTCAATATGGCGTGAGCAAGTTACGGGGTTGGCGGAAAGAATTTTACTGCGAATTTCGATGGAGGATATTCTCCCACGGATGACACGGAATACACTCTTGCATGATGTTCTCCCACGGATGGCACGGATTGGCACAGATTGTTAGGGTGCGTGGGGATGTTAACAACGGATTAAGCGGATTTGAGCTGCCTCCAAGGGGGTGCACTTGTCTCAAGTGCACCAACCGACCAAGAAGTGCACCAACAGAATAGAAGTGCACCAACAGAATAAAAGTGCATCGTTTACTTGGTTGGTGCACTTGAGACAAGTGCACCCCCTGAGAAATGTGCAGCAAGAGAGCAAGATTTGATGTCTCCTACAGATTTCGGATTAAAGCGGATTGAACGGATTCGTGCGATTCGTGGTAGAAACGCATTGGCTGGGATATAAACGAACACGAATTACGCGAATGACACGAATAATAGTTCTCCCACAGATGGCACGGAACACACGGAAACTTCTGCTGAGAGAGACTCCCACGGATGGCACGGATTCGCACGGATGATTAGGGTGCGTGGGGATGTTAACAACGGATTGAAAGCGGATGGCATGGTGCGCATAGAATCCGATAAATCAGATGATACCGTTGTAAAAAAATAACACAATATAGTTTTTGTTTTCAATGCTTTGAGCGATAGTTTGGAATAGTTTTCGTAACTTTGCATATAGAGAAACGAACTCTGAACATTGGGAGAAACGAACTCTGAATATTGAAAGAAAAACAAACAGCATCATGCAATATACAATAACAGCACCCCAGACTATTAACGCTACTATCGCCCTGCCGGCGTCGAAAAGCATCAGCAACCGCGCGCTTATCATTCATGCGCTGTCGTGCGGCGACATACTGCCGCAGAACCTCTCGGTGTGCGATGACACGGAGGTGATTATCGACGCGATGCAGCGACGCCCGTACGAGATTGACATCAAGGGGGCGGGCACGGCGATGCGATTCCTCACGGCGTACCTCGCCACGCAGCCGGGCGAGCATGTCATCACGGGCACCGACCGCATGAAGCAGCGTCCGATTGGCATCCTGGTGAACGCGCTGCGCTATCTGGGCGCCGACATCGAATACTTGGGTGAGGAGGGCTATCCGCCGCTGCGCATCAAGGGGCGCACGCTCGAGGGCGGATACATAGAGGTGGCGGGCAACATCAGTTCGCAGTATATCTCAGCGCTGCTGATGATTGCGCCGACGCTGAAGAACGGACTGCAGCTGCGCATCACCGATGGCGCCATCTCGCGCCCGTATATCGACCTCACGCTGTGGATGATGCGCGAGTATGGGGCGGACGCCGACTGGAGCGACGCGGACACCATCACGGTGAACGCGAAGCCGTACGAACGACACGAGTACACGATAGAGAGCGACTGGAGCGCGGCGGCTTACTGGTACGAGATGCTGGCGCTGCGGGGGAACGACGAGTCGGAGGTGCGCTTCAAGGGTCTCATGGACGCGTCGCGTCAGGGCGACTCCATCGTGAAATACATTTTCTCGCTGCTGGGCGTGAAGACGAAGTACAGCACGGTAGAGGGCGAGCGCTTCCCGACGGTGAGCATAAAGAGTCACCAGTGCATGCTGCCGCGCCTCGACTACGACTTCAGCAGTGTGCCCGACCTGGCGCAGCCGGTGGTGGTGACGTGTGCACTGCGCGGCATACCGTTCCGCTTCACGGGTCTGGCTACGCTGCGCATCAAGGAGACCGACCGCATCGAGGCGCTGAAGCGCGAGCTGCGCAAGCTGGGCTTCGTGCTGCGCGACGAGAACGGCGACACGCTCATCTGGGACGGCACGCGCTGCGATCCGACGCTGGAGCCTATCGACACATACGACGACCACCGCATGGCGATGGCGTTCGCGCCGGCTGCTATCGTGTTCCCAGGGCTGCGCATCAACGAGCCGCAGGTGGTGACGAAGTCGTACCCGCAGTTCTGGGCAGACCTGCAGAAGGCTGGGTTCGAAGTATCATAGGAGGTTCCTACAAGGGGGTGCACTTGTCTCAAGTGCACCAAGCTGTTATTATATATAACTGTTATTATCCTTTGAGCTTGATTGTAAGCTTCTCGAGCATATCCTTTGTCATAGCGTCGAGGTCGTAAGCCGGACACCAGTCCCACTCTTCGCGAGCGCAGGTGTCGTCCATGCGGTCTGGCCAGCTCTCGGCGATGCTCTGCTTCAGCGGGTCAACGTCGTAAACCATCTCGAAGTCGGGCTTGTACTTCTTGATTGCAGCGAACACAGTCTCTGGAGCGAAGCTGAGCGAAGCGATGTTGAACGCGTTGCGGTGTACAAGGCGTGCAGGGTCTGCCTCCATGATGTCTACGGCAGCCTTCAATGCGTCGGGCATGTAGATCATGTCCATGAGTGTGCCTTCCTTAATCGGACAAACGAACTTCTCGCCACGAACAGCCGAGTAGTAGATGTCGACAGCGTAGTCGGTTGTGCCGCCACCCGGAGGTGTAACGTAAGAGATAACGCCAGGGAAACGCACGGCGCGTGTGTCTACACCATACTTATTATGGTAGTAGTCGCTCAGAAGCTCTGTAGTAACCTTCGAAATGCCGTAGATAGTGCGCGGACGCTGGATAGTGTCCTGCGGTGTGAGCATCTTAGGTGTGCTCAAGCCGAACGAACCGATTGAACTCGGAGTGAACACAGCGCAGCCGTGCTCGCGAGCTACTTCGAGGATGTTCCACAGACCGTCGATACCAATCTTCCAAGCGAGACGCGGCTTCGACTCGGCAACGACAGACAGCAATGCTGCGAGGTTGTAGATGGCGTCGATGTTGTACTTCTTCACAACGTCGGCAATCATCTGTGGGTTCGTTACATCGCACTCAGCCATTGGACCAGCCTCAGCAAGCTCACCCTTCGGCTCAGCGCCCTTAATGTAACCAGCTACTACATTTGCGTTTCCGTAAATGCCTCTTAACTTCCTTGTAAGCTCCGAGCCAATCTGACCAGTTGAGCCTATTACCAAGATATTGTTCATCGTATATATATTTAAGCGTTTATGAATACAAAGGAAAGAAAAATTTTTCACACAGCAATACAAAATTGCTCATTTTTTTTCTTTCCGCTGAAAAAACTACTATAAACATTTTTTTGTCTCGAAAATAATGAGTTAATTTGCATTGTAATAACTGAAACTTTTAAATAACCTATCTCATGTACGGAAAAGTAAAAGAACATCTCGCTGCCGCTTTGGAGAATCTGAAGCAAGCAGGTCTCTACAAAGAGGAACGTATCATTGAAAGCCCTCAGCAGGCTGCAATCCAGGTAAATGGTAAGGAAGTGCTCAACTTCTGCGCCAACAACTATCTTGGTTTGTCTAACAACCCGCGCCTCATCGAGGGTGCGAAGAAGATGATGGACCGCCGCGGTTTCGGCATGTCGTCAGTGCGCTTCATCTGCGGCACACAGGACATACACAAGGAGCTTGAGGCTGCCATCTCTGAGTATTTCCAGACAGAAGACACCATATTATATGCTGCCTGCTTCGACGCCAACGGTGGTTTGTTCGGCTCGTTCCTCACCGACGAGGACGCTATCATCTCTGACGCACTCAACCACGCTTCTATCATCGACGGCGTGCGTCTGTGCAAGGCTAAGCGCTACCGCTACGCCAACGCCAACATGGAGGAACTGGAGAAGTGCTTGCAGGAGGCTCAGGCTCAGCGCTTCCGCATCATCTGCACCGACGGTGTGTTCTCTATGGACGGCAACGTTGCTCCGATGGACAAGATCTGCGACTTGGCAGAGAAGTACGACGCTCTCGTAATGGTTGACGAGTCGCACTCGGCTGGCGTTGTAGGCGCTACGGGTCACGGCGTGAGCGAACTGTGCAAGACATACGGTCGTGTGGACATCTACACCGGCACACTGGGCAAGGCTTTCGGTGGCGCTCTCGGTGGATTCACAACCGGTCGCAAGGAGATTATCGACATGCTGCGCCAGAGCAGCCGTCCGTATCTCTTCTCTAACTCGCTGGCTCCGTCTATCATCGGCGCAAGTCTCGAGGTATTCAAGATGCTTAAGGAGGACAACTCTATCCACGACCGCCTCGTAGAGAACGTCAACTACTTCCGCGACAAGATGATGGCTGCGGGCTTCGACATCAAGCCTACACAGAGTGCCATCTGCGCAGTTATGCTCTACGATGCTCCGCTTTCTCAGCGCTACGCTAACCGCCTGCTCGAGGAGGGCATCTACGTTACGGGCTTCTACTACCCGGTTGTGCCGAAGGGCGAGGCTCGCATCCGCGTTCAGCTCTCTGCCGGTCATACACGCGAACAGCTCGACAAGGCTATCGCTGCGTTCGTCAAGGTGGGCAAGGAGCTTGGAGTACTGAAGTAAAAATTCTCAACTGAATAAAAAAAGAGGTTATGACCGGTTGGTCATAACCTCTTTTTTTATTCAGTTTTCAACTAATCATAATTACTTGATAGTCGTTTTCTTTCCGTCTACAACATACACGCCTGCTGCGGGCTTGCCGCTCACGCGAACGCCGTCGAGAGTGTACACCTTGTGGTTCTTTGCGTTGTCGGCAGAGATAGAGTCGATAGCGTCAACCACCTTCTGCTTCAACGTAACGGTGTATGTAGTGAAGCTGTTCTCGTTCTCGAGATAGTCGTTGCCGAATACGTTGATGGCAAGCTCGTTGTCGCTGAGCACGGTCGTAACGATAGCGCCCTTACCCTTCACCTCGTAGCCAATCTTCTCGGCTGCCTCTTCGGCGTTGCCCTCGATTTCTACGGTGTAGTTGAGCTTGTCTGACGAGAAGCCCTCAATCTGTGCGCCGTCGAACGTGAGATTCTTAAGAGCGTGATAGTAGACGAGCTTGAGGTTGTCGAGGTCGAGCTGGTCGTCCTTAGATGCGCCCGGCACGGGGTTGGTAGTAGCCGAAGCGAGGATGTAGCGCTTGTCGCTCTCGTTGCCGGTGTAGCTGAACTCGCCGGTGAACTTTGTCCACTCTGCAGTAGCCGGGATGAGCACCGAAGCCGAAGCTATCTTCTCAGCGCCAAGCTCGCTAAGCTCGGGGTCGTGGTATGCTGCGTCGCCGTGCATGATGATCTGCACACGGCCCTGAAGCTCTGTGCCCTCCTTCTTGGCTGTGCCCGGAGTGAAGCGTGCGTACACCTCGAATGCGTCGGGCTCGCCTGCGAACGGCAGGTTGGCGTTGACGTCGGTGCGGTCGGTGAAGTTATAGTTAGCGGCGTCGGCAGCGTTTGCGCTGCCCATGTTGATACGACCGGTTGTCATGTTGCCATTGGCGTAAGCCACCCAGAGGTCTTTCGACTTGAGGCGCACGCCGTTACCCTCAACGCCCTCTATCTTCTCGGGCATCGGCGACATTGAAGCGAACGAAGCGAATGTGCCGGCTGCCGACTCGAACGAGTTCCAGCCCTCGGCGAGCGCTGTCTCGCCCCAGTTCTCGAAGTCGGAATTCGGAATCTGGTATACCGGCTCCTTCTCCTTGCCCTCGAAGGTCACGGTGTATACGTTGGGAGCCACTGTGCCATCCTCCTCTACCGTCAGGGTGAGCTTGCCTGCAGCCTTGTCGTAGTCGGTGCTCACATGAGCTGCCTCCGAAGACGCTGTGTACTGGAGTTCGTCGGCATAGTAGTTGCCGGTAGCGGTGTTGCCCGCAGCGATGAACTCGTGACCTGCCACAACAAGCGAGTTGAGCGTCGGAGCCGGCTTCTTATATTTAATGGTATATGTAGTGACAGACGACGGATTGGTCTCTGCGTCGTAGTCGTCGCCCTTCACGCTGATGGTGAGCACGCAGGTAGCCTCGTCGTAGCTCTGCTCCACCTTGGCGCCCACGCCCTTCTTCGTGTAAGGCACCTTAGTCTTGTACACGTCGTACGCAGCGTTCACGGTGTAGTTGTAGCGGTCTGTGGCGAACGCCGGTCACGGCTGTTTCGCCGTTTTTCCAAACTCTCTTGCCCTCGCTGTCGGTAGTAGAGAGCGCGGTAAGCGCGTGATAGTAGACGAACTCCACGTTGTCGATGGTGAGCGAGTTACCATCCACGATGTTGTTGCGGTCGCCGAAGTAGTCGGTAGCCGAGAAAATCACGTTCAGCTTCTCCACGCTTGCGTTCTTGTCGGCGTAAACGAAGTTGATAGTGTCGCTCGCCCACTCGCCGTTGGTGCTGCCCTCGATGCTCTTCACTATCTTAGCCACGCAAGTAGCGCCCTCGGTAGACGTCACATCGCCACCCGTAGCTGTAGCCATGTCGAGGATGTTGCGGTCGCGGTCCTGCATGTCCACCTTCTTAGCCGAAGCCCACACGACGGTGTTGCCCGGCACGTCCTTCTGTGTCCACGTGCCGTTCCAGAGATAAGCCAGCACCGTAGCTTTCTCGTCGCCATTCGAGTTGTCGCGCTTGTAGTCGAAGCGCATGGCGTCGGGACGGAATGTGAAGCTGCTGCCGCCGAACGTGCCGCCGTCAGAGTTCTTCACCGTGATGCCCCTCACCTCTGCCGTAGCGAACGGCGTGCCAAGCGTGAGATAAGCCGGAATCTTATTGCCTAAGATAGAAGTGTTGTAAAGGTGAGCGGCCTTTCCCGTGCCGTCCTTGCCCTCTACAGCATCGATAATCTGCTTCTTGCCAATCGCTGTATTCACGTTAGAAGCGTGCCAACCATCGGGCTCTGTGCCCGAAGCCCATGTGTTGCCATTACTGTCCCAAGGCACACACTTCACCCATTCTGCATCAAAACCACCGTTTATCTGCTGGGCGTTTGCAGAAAGCGCAACTCCTCCCAACATGAAAACCGATAAAATCTTTTTCATCCTGAAATTCTTTTGTTAAAATTTATAATCATTATTGAGTCAGCTATTATGTGCTACTCATAGTATTTTATCCATATCTATCCCCTACAAAGGGCAATTAACGGTGCAAAGTTAATGTAAATGTTTTGATTTCAGCAATTTAAGCGTGCAGAAGTTCTAAAATAATGATTTAAAGCAAGTTTTACAGTCATTTTGACCATAACATAACGAAACATCGCACGAAATATTGTTTTGAGTTACTATAATAAGCGATTAGAAAGATTATCCCCTTTCTAATCGCTTATTGCAAAAAATCATCAAACTCAATTGTAAGCGTATCCGCGATGCAGCCTTGTCCATATTTTTTTAT
>ENA-OOUZ01001019-OOUZ01001019.1-human-gut-metagenome-genome-assembly--contig:-NODE-1019-length-11683-cov-2.616013_pt1 | contig 11683 bp, 8 predicted proteins | sample MGYA00241546_ERZ501274 | MGnify/ENA primary metagenome ERZ501274 (study PRJEB25962, sample SAMEA2042363) | human gut metagenome | biome: human gut; feature: human-associated habitat; material: faeces...
TTACATTAGCCTGCACAGAATGTCAGCGTCGTAATTACAACATGACAAAGGACAAGAAGACTCATCCGGACAGAATGGAAACCAAGAAGTACTGCAGATTCTGCAAGACTCATACAATGCACAAAGAAACCAAATAATATATTTGGAAGAAGGAGAGGAAAATGGCAGATTCAGCAAAGACCAAGACCAAGAAGCCGGGCTTCTTCAAAAACGTGTCTATTGAGTTCAAGAAAATCATATGGCCTGATAAGAATACCATGTTCAAACAGTCCATCGCTGTTGTGGCAATTTCTATTGTATTAGGTATTATTATTGCTGCCATTGATGCACTGGCTAAGTATGGTGTGAATTTCCTTACATCTTTGTAGGAAGAAACTGGCACCTGTCACTTTGGCAGGTTAGAGTATGAGAAAGGCATGGTTATTGTATGGCAGAGGCAAATTGGTATGTAGCACATACTTACTCCGGATACGAAAACAAAGTCAAAGCCAATATTGAAAAGACAATCGAGAACAATAAGCAGCTTGCTGAACAGATTTTGGAAGTCAGAGTACCGATGCAGGATGTTGTAGAGGTAAAGAACGGCGCCAAGAAAACCGTCCAGAAGAAGATGTTTCCCGGATATGTTCTGATTAATATGGTGATGAACGATGATACCTGGTATGTTGTCCGCAACACCAGAGGCGTAACCGGCTTCGTGGGACCGGGAAGCAAGCCCGTGCCTCTTACAGAAGCAGAAATGAAGCCCCTGGGTATCAAGACGGAAAATGTTTCCATTGACTTTGGCGAAGGCGACAGCATCGCAGTTGTAGCCGGTGTCTGGAAAGATACCGTGGGTATTGTGCAGAAGCTTGACTATGGTAAGCAGACCGCTACCATCAATGTAGAGATGTTCGGCAGGGAAACACCTGTTGAAATCAGCTTTGCAGAAGTCAGAAAGCTCTAAGTAACTTTTGGTATTCTCCGGTGGAAGCGGCATGGCTGCGGACGTCGGATAATATAGGCAACACGAGGTATGCGAAAGCATACGGTGGGAGCTTTGAGAAATCAGAGCGCCAGATTACCACATTATAGGAGGTGCCATTATGGCAAAGAAAGTAACAGGATACATCAAATTACAGATTCCTGCCGGCAAAGCAACACCGGCTCCGCCCGTTGGTCCCGCACTTGGACAGCACGGCGTAAACATCGTTGAATTTACAAAGCAGTTCAACGCAAGAACAGCAGATAAGGGTGACTTAATCATTCCTGTTGTTATTACCGTATATGCAGACAGAAGCTTCAGCTTCATCACCAAGACTCCGCCTGCTGCAGTACTGTTAAAGAAAGCTTGCAATATCAAATCCGGTTCAGGAGCTCCCAACAAGACCAAGGTAGCTACCATCTCCAAGGCTAAGCTTCAGGAAATCGCTGAATTAAAGATGCCGGACCTTAATGCTGCAAGCGTAGAAGCTGCCATGAGCATGATTGCCGGTACAGCAAGAAGTATGGGTATTGTAGTAGAAGACTAATAGGAAACAGACTGGGAGACTTAAATGTCGTTAGAACCATAGGAGGATTTTAGAATGAAGCATGGAAAGAAATACAGCGATGCTGCGAAACTGGTAGATCGCGCAACTTTTTATGAAACCACTGATGCAATTGCACTGGTTAAGAAAACAGCAACCGCAAAATTTGATGAGACCGTAGAAGCTCACATCAGAACAGGCTGTGACGGACGTCATGCTGAACAGCAGATCCGTGGCGCAGTAGTTCTTCCCAACGGAACCGGTAAGACCGTTAAGGTTCTGGTTTTCGCTAAGGGCGACAAGGTAGCAGAAGCAGAAGCTGCCGGAGCAGATTACGTAGGCGGAGACGAACTCATCCCGAAGATTCAGAACGATGGATGGCTTGATTTCGATGTAGTTGTAGCAACCCCCGACATGATGGGCGTTGTAGGTCGTCTGGGTAAAGTTTTAGGTCCTAAAGGCTTAATGCCCAACCCTAAGGCTGGTACCGTTACCATGGATGTAACCAAGGCAGTAAACGATATCAAAGCCGGTAAGATCGAATACAGACTGGACAAGGCAAACATTATCCACGTTCCCGTAGGTAAAGCTTCCTTCACCGAAGAACAGCTTTCCGAAAACTTCAACGCACTGATGGATGCTATCGTAAAGGCTAAGCCCGCAACCTTAAAGGGTCAGTACTTAAAGAGTGTAACTCTTACCACAACCATGGGACCCGGCGTTAAGGTAAGCGTAGCTAAGTTCTAATACTAAATAAAAGCTGCATAAAAAAGTTTAAGTAAGGGGTTGACATATGTCAGCCCCTTATGTTAATATATCAGAGGTTGTGAAACCGTGCCGAAGACAGTAGGTGCCGCAAGGCGTAAAGAATTATCACCTACCGAGGAAAGAGTTGACGTTAAGACTTTTTGCCTTCCTGTCTTCAGGGAGGCTTTTCTTATATAACTCCTTTCGGCAGGAACATTCCGGAAGTTTTCCGGGATATATTCCACATATTCTATAAGGAGGTAAATGAAATGGCAAAGGTTGAATTAAAACAGCCCGTTGTACAGGAGATTTCCGAACGTATTCAGGGTGCACAGTCTATCGTGCTCGTTGACCACAGAGGACTTACTGTAGAACAGGACACTCAGCTTCGTCGTGAATTACGTGAAGCAGGTGTCAGCTACAAGGTTTACAAGAACACCATGATGAACTTTGCATTCAAGGGTACCGAATTCGAAGGACTTTCCCAGTATCTCGAAGGACCCAGCGCAATGGCAGTTTCCACTACAGATGCAACTGCTCCCGCAAGAATTCTTGCAAAGTTTGCTAAGACCGCTGACAAGCTTGAAATCAAGGCTGGTGTTGTTGAAGGAACCGTATATGATGCAGCCGGTATCGCAGTTATTGCAAACATTCCTTCCAGAGAAGAACTTATTTCCAAGTTACTCGGAAGTCTGCAGTCCCCGATTACCAACTTCGCTCGCGTCATGAATCAGTTGGCAGAAAAAGGTGGCGCAGCAGCATGTGCAGCACCTGCCGCTGAAGAAGCTCCCGCAGAAGCTTAATCGAAACTAAAAACTATTAAATTAATTTCAGGAGGAAATGAAAATGGCTAAATTAACAGCTCAGGAACTCATTGACGCTATCAAAGAGTTATCCGTATTAGAATTAAATGACTTAGTAAAAGCATGTGAAGAAGAATTCGGCGTATCTGCAGCAGCAGGCGTTGTAGTTGCAGCAGCAGGTGCTGGCGCAGCAGCAGAAGAAGAAAAGACTGAGTTCAACGTAGAACTTACCGAAGTAGGTTCCGAAAAGGTTAAGGTTATCAAGGTTGTTCGTGAAATTACCGGCCTTGGTCTGAAGGAAGCTAAGGACCTTGTTGATGGCGCTCCTAAGATGCTCAAAGAAGGCGCAAGCAAGGAAGAAGCTGAAGAAATCAAGAAGAAAGTTGAAGAAGTTGGCGCTAAGGTTACTCTTAAGTAATTTCTTCTCTCATAGTTACAAAAAGCCGCGTGGCATCATGCTTGCATTTTGCCATGTGGCTTTTCTTCATTCATTATTTTCTTAATTTTTCTAAAAATTCTAAAAAATTCCTTGACTAAAATTGAATATTATTGTATGATGGACAATGCACTATTGTGGTGTGCTATGTCTATTTTGTGTACGCTAAATAAATGACAAAATAGGTCAATATCATATAAGAACGGGGTGAAAGGTCAATGGAAAAAAACAGAATACGTCCTATTGCCAAAGGCAAATATACACGTATGAGTTATGCACGACAAAAAGAGGTTTTGGAGATGCCAAACCTGATTGAAGTCCAGAAGGATTCCTACCAGTGGTTTTTGGACGAAGGCCTGAAAGAAGTCTTCGACGATATTTCTCCTATCGCAGATTACAGCGGCTCTTTAAGTCTGGAATTTGTAGACTTCGAATTGTGCGAAGACGATGTGAAATATTCTATTGAAGAATGTAAGGAGAGAGATGCCACCTATGCGGCACCGCTCAAAGTAAAGGTACGTCTTTACAATAAGGAAAAAGAAGAAATCAGTGAGCATGAAATCTTCATGGGTGACCTTCCTATTATGACGGCAACAGGTACCTTTGTGATCAACGGTGCAGAACGTGTTATTGTCAGCCAGTTAGTACGTTCCCCCGGCATTTACTATGGTATCGGCCATGATAAAATCGGTAAGAAGCTGTATTCCTGTACTGTAATTCCCAACCGTGGCGCATGGCTGGAATATGAGACAGACTCCAACGATGTATTCTATGTTCGTGTTGACCGTACCAGAAAGGTTCCCATTACGGTCCTGATCAGAGCTCTCGGTATCGGTACCAATGACGAGATCAGGGAAGTGTTCGGTGACGAACCGAAGATTGAAGCCAGCTTTACAAAGGACACTGCTGAGAATTATCAGGAGGGTCTGTTAGAGTTATACAAAAAGATCCGTCCGGGTGAGCCTTTGAGCGTGGAAAGCGCGGAAAGCCTGATTAACGCTATGTTCTTCGACCCCAGAAGATATGATTTGGCTAAAGTCGGCAGATATAAATTCAATAAGAAGTTAGCTTTGAGAAACAGAATCCGCAACCAGATTTTAGCGGCTGATGTTGTTGACCCTTCCACCGGCGAAGTAATTGCCGCAGAAGGTACAAAGGTGACCGCAGAGCTGGCAGACGAAATCCAGAATGCTGCAGTTCCTTTCGTATATATTGCAACCGAAGAAAAGAACGAGAAAGTTCTTTCCAATATGATGGTAGACATCTGCCACTTCATCGATTGCAATCCCAGGGAACTGGGTGTTACCGAGCTGGTTTACTATCCGGTATTAAAGCAGATTATCGAAGAATACGCAGAAGACGGCGAAGCTCTGGCAGAAGCCATCAGAAAGAATATCCACGAGCTGATTCCGAAGCATATTACGAAGGAAGATATCTTTGCGTCCATCAACTATAATATGCATCTGGAATTCGGCTTAGGAAACGATGACGATATCGACCATCTGGGCAACAGACGTATCCGTGCAGTCGGCGAACTGTTACAGAACCAGTACCGTATCGGTCTTTCCAGAATGGAAAGAGTTGTCAGAGAAAGAATGACAACCCATGATGCAGAAGAAATTTCTCCGCAGGCACTGATTAACATCAAACCCGTAACCGCTGCCGTAAAGGAATTCTTCGGTTCTTCCCAGCTGTCCCAGTTTATGGACCAGAACAACCCTCTGGGCGAACTTACCCACAAGAGACGTCTTTCCGCACTGGGTCCCGGCGGTCTGTCAAGAGACCGTGCCGGATTCGAAGTTCGAGACGTACATTATTCCCACTACGGAAGAATGTGTCCTATCGAGACTCCCGAAGGTCCCAACATCGGTCTGATCAACTCTCTTGCAAGCTATGCAAGAATTAACGAATACGGTTTTGTAGAAGCACCTTACCGTAAGATTGATAAAACTGACCCGGCCAACCCGAGAGTTACCGACGAAGTTGTATACATGACCGCTGATGAAGAAGATAATTATCATGTAGCACAGGCAAACGAAGCCCTGGATGCAGAGGGACATTTTGTCCGTAACTCCGTATCCGGTCGTTACAGAGAGGAAACACAGGAATATCCCAAGGCTATGTTCGATTACATGGACGTATCCCCGAGAATGGTATTCTCCGTGGCTACTGCCTTAATTCCTTTCCTGCAGAATGACGATGCAAACCGTGCGCTGATGGGTTCCAACATGCAGCGTCAGGCAGTGCCCCTTCTGATGACGGAAGCACCCGTTGTAGGTACCGGCATGGAAACCAAGGTTGCGGTTGACTCCGGTGTTTGTGTAGTGGCAAGGAAGGCAGGTACGATTGATTATGTTTCTTCCAATCTCATCAAGATGACCTATGATGACGGTGAAAAGGAAGAATACCATCTGACCAAGTTCTTAAGAAGCAACCAGTCCAACTGCTATAATCAGAAGCCCATCGTGTTCAAGGGCGACCATGTGGCACAGGGACAGGTTATTGCAGACGGTCCTTCCACTTCCGAAGGCGAACTGGCTCTCGGTAAGAATCCTCTTATCGGCTTCATGACCTGGGAAGGCTACAACTACGAAGATGCGGTTCTGTTAAGCGAAAGACTGGTACAGGAAGATGTTTACACTTCCGTACACATTGAAGAATATGAAGCAGAAGCACGTGATACCAAGTTAGGACCCGAAGAAATCACCCGTGATGTTCCCGGTGTCGGCGACGATGCCCTGAAGGATCTGGATGACAGAGGTATTATCCGTATCGGTGCTGAGGTTCGTGCCGGTGATATTCTTGTCGGCAAGGTTACTCCCAAGGGAGAAACAGAACTGACTGCAGAAGAAAGACTGCTCCGTGCCATCTTCGGTGAGAAGGCAAGAGAAGTACGTGATACTTCCTTAAAGGTTCCTCACGGCGAATATGGTATTGTAGTGGATGCAAAGGTATTTACCAGAGAAAACAGCGACGAACTGGCACCCGGCGTAAATCAGGCTGTCCGCATTTACATTGCGCAGAAGAGAAAGATTTCCGTTGGTGACAAGATGGCTGGTCGTCATGGTAACAAGGGTGTTGTTTCCCGTGTGCTTCCCGTAGAAGATATGCCTTATCTTCCTAACGGTCGTCCTCTGGATATCGTACTTAACCCTCTGGGCGTACCTTCCCGTATGAACATCGGACAGGTTCTGGAAATTCACCTTTCCCTGGCTGCAAAGGCTCTTGGCTTTAATGTAGCGACACCTGTATTCGATGGCGCAAACGAAACAGATATTATGGATACACTGGATCTTGCAAACGATTATGCAAACCTTCCTTTCGATGCTGCGGAAGCAGAGGAATGGAAAGCAAAGGGAATGGAAAAGACCGCGGACGGAAAGGAATGGAAGGGAGAAAGCTTCAGCAGCTTGCATGAAGCAGAGCTTCTTCCCGAAGTTTATCAGTATCTGTCCGAAAACAGAGCACACAGAAAGCTCTGGAAGGGCGTGCCTATTTCCCGTGACGGTAAGGTAAGACTCCGCGACGGACGTACCGGCGAGTACTTCGACAGCCCGGTTACCATCGGACACATGCATTACCTGAAGCTGCATCACCTGGTAGACGATAAGATTCATGCACGTTCTACCGGACCGTACTCCTTAGTTACCCAGCAGCCTCTCGGCGGTAAGGCACAGTTCGGCGGACAGCGTTTCGGTGAAATGGAAGTTTGGGCGCTGGAAGCATACGGCGCATCCTACACCTTACAGGAAATCCTGACCGTGAAGTCCGATGATGTTATCGGCCGTGTCAAGACATACGAAGCCATTATCAAGGGTGACAACATTCCTGAGCCCGGTATTCCGGAATCCTTCAAGGTATTGCTCAAGGAATTACAGGCACTTGGTATGGATGTCCGCGTCTTAAGAGAAGACCAGACCGAAGTAGAAATTATGGAAACCGTGGATTACACCGACAACGATTACCGTTACGAGATGGAAGGCGACCGTAAGAACTACAATGATTACGAAAAGGATTCCCTCGATGACCTGGGTTACCAGAAGCAGGAATTTGACGATGACGGCGAACTGGTAAGTGCAGATGATGCGGATGAGGATGATTTTGACGATGCAGGTGACGGCTTCGACGGAGAAGACGAATTCTAATAGAGATTAGTATGGAAGGGAGTACCAAAATGTCAGAAAATAAAAATGAAGTTTATCAGCCGATGACATTTGATGCCATAAAAATCGGTCTGGCATCTCCGGAGAAAATCCGCGAGTGGTCCAGAGGCGAGGTAACCAAGCCCGAAACAATCAATTACAGAACATTAAAACCGGAACGCGACGGTCTGTACTGTGAAAGAATTTTCGGACCCCAGAAAGACTGGGAATGTCATTGCGGTAAGTACAAGAAGATCAGATACAAAGGTGTTGTCTGCGACAGATGTGGTGTAGAAGTTACCAAATCCAGCGTTCGTAGAGAGCGTATGGGTCATATCGAACTGGCAGCTCCGGTTTCCCATATCTGGTACTTCAAGGGAATTCCCAGCCGTATGGGATTAATCCTTGACCTTTCACCGAGAGTACTGGAAAAGGTACTTTACTTTGCATCCTATATTGTACTGGATGCAGGTGAGTCCAATTTGGAATATAAGCAGATTTTATCCGAAAAAGAATATCAGGATGCTTATGAAACCTATGGTAATAAGTTCCGTGTAGGTATGGGCGCAGAGGCTATCAAAGAGCTTCTGCAGGCCATCGACCTGGAAAAAGATGCAGAGGAATTAAAGGCAGGCTTAAAGGAATCCACCGGTCAGAAGCGTGCACGTATCATCAAGAGACTGGAAGTAGTAGAAGCTTTCAGAGGTTCAGGCAACAAACCCGAATGGATGATTATGGATGTTATTCCGGTTCTGCCTCCCGACTTACGTCCTATGGTACAGCTGGACGGCGGCCGTTTTGCAACCTCTGACTTAAATGACCTTTACAGAAGAATTATCAACAGAAACAATCGTCTGAAGAGACTGCTTGAGCTGGGCGCTCCCGATATCATTGTCCGCAATGAAAAGAGAATGCTGCAGGAAGCAGTGGATGCCCTGATTGACAACGGCAGAAGAGGACGTCCCGTTACCGGACCCGGCAACAGAGCGTTAAAGTCCCTTTCCGATATGTTAAAGGGTAAATCCGGACGTTTCCGTCAGAACCTGTTAGGTAAGCGTGTAGACTACTCCGGACGTTCCGTTATCGTAGTTGGTCCCGAACTTAAGATTTATCAGTGCGGTCTGCCGAAAGAAATGGCAATCGAACTGTTCAAGCCCTTCGTTATGAAGGAACTGGTAGCAAGAGGCATCAGCCAGAATATCAAGAATGCCAAGAAGTTAGTGGAGAGACTGGACACCAGCGTATGGGATGTACTGGAAGAAGTAATCAAAGAGCATCCGGTTATGCTGAACCGTGCACCTACCCTGCACAGACTTGGTATTCAGGCATTTGAGCCCATTCTGGTAGAAGGTAAGGCAATCAAGCTTCATCCTCTTGTATGTACCGCTTTCAACGCCGACTTCGACGGTGACCAGATGGCCGTTCACCTTCCTCTGTCCGTTGAGGCACAGGCAGAATGCCGTTTCCTGCTTCTGTCACCCAACAACCTTTTGAAGCCTTCCGACGGCGGTCCCGTTGCCGTTCCTACACAGGATATGGTACTCGGTATCTACTACCTGACCCAGGAAAGACCCGGTGCAAAGGGCGAAGGCAAGTTCTTCAAGAGCGTAAACGAAGCAATCCTTGCATATGAGAACCAGGTTATTACCTTACAGTCCCGTATCAAGGTAAGAATTACCAAGAAAAACGATGCGGGTGAAGACATCACCGGTATCGTAGAGTCCACACTGGGACGTTTCATCTTCAACGAAGTACTGCCTCAGGACCTTGGCTTTGTTGACAGAACCAACCCTGAAAACTTCTTAAAGCTGGAAGTTGACTTCCATGTAGGCAAGAAGCAGTTAAAGCAGATTTTGGAGAAGGTTATCAATACCCACGGTGCATTCAAGAATGCAGAAGTTCTTGACTACATCAAGGCAATGGGCTACAAGTATTCCACCAGAGCTGCCATGACCGTATCCATTTCCGATATGACCGTGCCTCCCGAAAAGCCCGAACTGCTGGCTCAGGCACAGGCAACCGTTGATAAGATTTCCACCAACTTCAGAAGAGGTCTTATCACCGAGGAAGAAAGATATCGTGCCGTAGTAGAAACCTGGAACGAAACCGATAAGGAACTGACTGATAAGCTGATTAACGGTCTGGATAAGTACAACAACATCTTCATGATGGCTGACTCCGGTGCGCGTGGTTCCAACCAGCAGATTAAACAGCTGGCAGGTATGCGTGGTCTGATGGCGGATACAACCGGACGTACCATTGAGCTGCCTATCAAGTCCAACTTCCGTGAAGGTCTTGACGTACTGGAATACTTTATTTCAGCACATGGTGCTCGTAAAGGTCTGTCTGATACAGCCCTTCGTACAGCCGATTCTGGATACCTGACACGTCGTCTGGTAGATGTATCGCAGGATCTGATCATCCGTGATGTTGATTGTAGCGTAGATCGTGAAGAGAAGCCAGGCATGTATGTCGAAGTATTTATGGAAGGTGATCGTGTAGTCGAGAGCCTGAAAGATCGTATCACAGGTCGTTACGCAGCGGAAAGCATTTACGATAAAGATGGTAACATGCTTGTAAAGGTAAATCATATGATCACTCCAAAGCGTGCAGAGAACGTTTTGAAGAATGGTGTAGATAAGGATGGTGTTCCATTTACACTCGAAGGTGAGTCAGAACCAAGAAGAGATGCAAAGATCAAGATTCGTACGATCCTCACATGTCGTTCACACCTTGGCGTATGTTCAAAGTGCTACGGTTCAAACATGGCAACCGGACAGGCGGTTCAGGTTGGTGAGGCAGTCGGAATCATCGCTGCGCAGTCAATCGGTGAGCCTGGTACACAGCTTACAATGAGAACATTCCATGCCGGTGGAGTAGCCGGTGATGATATCACACAGAGTCTTCCTCGTGTCGAGGAGCTTTTCGAGGCAAGAAAGCCTAAGGGACTTGCAATCATCACAGAACTTGGTGGTGTGGTTGAGATCCGTGAGACAAAGAGAAAGCGTGAAGTAGTCATTACAAATCAGGAGACAGGTGAAGCAAAGGCTTACCTTATTCCTTATGGCTCACGTTTGAAGGTACAGGATGGACAGGTACTTGAAGCCGGTGATGAGCTGACAGAGGGTTCTGTAAATCCACATGATATCCTGAAGATCAAGGGTGTACGTGCTGTACAGGATTACATGATCCAGGAAGTACAGAAGGTATACCGTCTGCAGGGTGTTGAGATCAACGATAAGCATATCGAGGTTATCGTTCGTCAGATGCTGAAGAAGATTCGTGTTGAGGAAAGCGGAGATAGCGATTACTTACCAGGAATCAACGTAGATGCACTTGAGTTCACAGAGCTCAACGAGAAGCTGGAAGCAGAAGGCAAGGAACCAGCAAAGGGAACGCAGATTATGCTTGGTATTACCAAGGCTTCTCTTGCTACAAATTCCTTCTTGTCAGCAGCATCCTTCCAGGAGACAACCAAGGTATTGACCGATGCCGCTATCAAGGGCAAGGTTGATCCGTTGATCGGTCTGAAGGAGAACGTCCTGATTGGTAAGCTGATTCCTGCTGGTACAGGTATGAAGCGTTATCGTAATGTGAAGCTTGACACAGGCGATGGAAACATCGATATGTCAGAGGTAACAGGCGAAGAGACAGGTGATTTCGAGGAAGCAGATGCAACCGTAGAAGAAACTGTTAACACAGAAGAGTAATAAAATAAACACACATGGTGGGTGACAGCCATGTGTGTTTTCTTATAAATGACTTTATATTCTAAAAAAATGAAATTTTTTCTTATATTTTGCGGGTTTCCCTGTTGACATCCGACGATTTGAATAATATAATAGTCAAGCATGCGTTTAAGGCATGTGATTTGTGTGTATACTTGTGTATGCATGGTGTAAAATATTTTGAATGGAGGTGAAAACATGCCAACTTTTAACCAGTTAGTTAGAAAGGGAAGACAGACTGTAGAGAAGAAGTCTACTGCACCAGCGCTCTTAAGAAGTTACAACTCACTTAAGAAAAAGCCTACTGATACAGCTTCAC
>ENA-OOUZ01001027-OOUZ01001027.1-human-gut-metagenome-genome-assembly--contig:-NODE-1027-length-11661-cov-1.644753_pt1 | contig 11661 bp, 10 predicted proteins | sample MGYA00241546_ERZ501274 | MGnify/ENA primary metagenome ERZ501274 (study PRJEB25962, sample SAMEA2042363) | human gut metagenome | biome: human gut; feature: human-associated habitat; material: faeces...
CTCCCCGTTCGGGGAGCCTTTTGGTGCGCTTTATAAACTTTCTGCAAAAACAAGGGGACGCATCGCTTCCCCTCAACTTTACGATCTCTCACGCTCACCCGCCGTCAGGCGGATTTCACATTGCGCAAGCAATATTTCACTGCGCTTCAGCGCAATTTCACCCGTTCGCAAGAACGGATTTCACCGCGCAACGAAAGCCCGCTACGCTTTCTGCACATACATGCCTATGTACGGCTTATCGTCAAGATAGTAGCCGCAGGGCAGGCAGGCTATCAGCATGCCGTCCGCAGGGGCATATACGTCCGTGGCATCCATGCGGCCTATGCGCTCGCCCGCGCGTATCGCCGCGCCAATCTCCTTTTCGGGCTGCCACAGGCCCGCATGCGGGGCGTTTATGTCTATCAGTTTGCCGTAGAACGTTGGCGCATGGCCTTCAACCTTGCCCGCAGCAACGCCTTCGCTTTTCAGCATGTCCATAAGGCCGTTGAAGCATACGTCGGCAAATTTCAGGTTGACCGCGCCGTCCCCCGCGCCGGAGGGTATTTCTATTATGCAGGCGGCTTGGGCGCGCTTGCGGCAGGATTCCGTGAAAAGCTGCCCGCCAAGGCCCTCCGAATGGACGGCTATGGGCATTGTTATGCGGCTGACCAGATTGCGCACCTTGGCAGATTCGCTGTATACCGAAAGTATATACGGCAATCCGTGCTGCCCACAGCAATGAAGATCCACCAATATGTCCGCGTCGGCCGTTTCGCTGTATATGGAAGCGGCAAGCTTATGGGATATGCTCCCGCTTTCATTACCCGGGAAAACGCGGTTCAGATCAACCGCATCAAACGGGCTCCTGCGCTGCATGCAGCGCATTGCCGCCGCGTTCACGGTGGGTATTATCTTTACCGTGCCCTTTACGGGCGGATTTTTTATAAAATGGCCTATAAGCCGCTGCGCAACGTAAATGCCGCTCACCTCGTTGCCGTGTATGCCGGCGGTGAATGTTATATGCGGTTCTCCGCTGCCGAATGTGTATACATCATATTGGGTATTTACCCCGTATTCTTCTATGGTGACTGTTTTCATGCGTCCTCCTGTCAAATTGCGCTGAGCACCAGCATAGCTATGCCCGCTATAAGATATACCGCCGCGCGGGCGGCAAAGCCCTGCTTTGCGCTCAGGCTTTCGGTTTCGGCCTGCTCAGCCGTTTCGTCCAAATCGTCGTCCGTATTATGCCGCGGAGCATTAAGCCCTATGCGCGGCCTTTTGCGCTTTTCGGCGGGGGATTTAAGGTAATACGGCACTTCCTGCGGCTTTTTGCGCTTCAAAAGCTTCGTTATGTCCGTACCCTTGCTTTTAAGGTAATATATCCATGCCGCAAGCAGATATATCATGCCCGCCGCGCCCGCAAACCAGCCCGCATACACGCGCTGATACCGCGAAAAAAAGAATATCAGCATGTATGCCGTAAGGCACAGCGAAAGATTGTACATAAGCTTTTTCAGCGCGTAGCCAAGCATTGTTTCCCCTTTTGTATCGGCCTTACAGCCGTATTTTTACCGTATCGATATCCAAACCCACGTTTTCAAGCGACACGTGCGCCCCCGCGTAGCCGCGGGAAGCATCGGTCTTATAATATTTGGGCACAACAATATATGTATCGCCGTCGGCCTCGTAGGCAACGGCGCCCTTTATGTGGCAGCCCTTTTCGTCGCGGTACATATCGTCCCTCAGCCCGCAAAGATAGTATTTTTCCATCATTGCGTCGAACGTGGGGCTGTTGGTGATAAGGTTGGTTACATAGTCGCGGTAGAAGCCGTCCTCCTCTTTGCAAAGCTGAGCATCCGGCGCAAACGCGGCCTGTTGATTCATTATATCAAACGTGTCTCCCTTTTGCACGGATGAAAGCTTAACTCCGCGGTAGCAGCCGTTTGCGGTTTTTTCGGCGTTTGTGCAGTCCACTATGAACACGTTTGCGCTGCCGAGCACGCTGAATTTGCCCGCATGATACACAAGCGCGGTATCCTCGCTTACGGCGTAGCCTATGCGCGCGCCTTCGCGGTTTTTAAGGCAGGCTTCAATAAGCCTTATCAGGCGCGGGCGTTTATTAAAGTGCTGATCCACCACGCCGTGGGGGAAGAAGCCAAGGCCCTGCGTTATGGTAAGCGGGTCGCAGGGATCGTCCTTTTCGCACTGCTCGTCGTATTTATCATAGCCGTACATTATATCGCGGCTGAGCACGCCGCGATCGTTGCCGGAGCCTATCATAACGCGGCTCATTATTGCCGCGCCCGCGCTGGAGCCGCCTATAACGCCGCCGGATGCATATATCTCCCTAAGCCTTGTAAGCAGCTTGGTATCGGTGCCATCCTCTCGTATGAAGCACTTGGCGGTGTAATACTGGTCCCCGCCCGTGAACCAAACGCCCGTAACGCCCTCCATCAACTCCAATAGCCCTTCCGCATCGCCGGTGAAGGCATTGTAGCCGCGCTCGTCGCGCACATGGGGAGCATACAGCGGCACAAGCGCGCAGTTTTCCTCCCTTGCGCCAAGGCGCACGAAATCGTCCCTATATGAGCGGAAAGTATCGTCCGGATCCATGCCGGAAGCGGACACGATAAACGCAAACCTTCCGTTTGCGCCGCCGGCGCGCCGTATAAGCTCGGCAAATACCTCGTCCGCGCTCTGTATCAGGCCGCCGCCAACTATAAAAAGCGTTCCTTCCATATGCATAGCCTCCGTTTATTTAAGTATTTTGCGGTATTCGTCCGCCTCGCGCTCGTTTGCCCAAACGAAGTGACCTTTCTTTATTTCAGTCCACGCGGGCTTATCGGTCGCGTAATCATGCATTGCGGGGTTATATACAACCAGCTTTTTGCCGCGCTCAATGTCCGGATCCGGCACGGGAGCAGCCTGAAGCAGGGCGTTGGTATACGGGTGCAGGGGGTTGAGGAACAGCTCCTCGCTTTCCGCAAGCTCTACTATTCTGCCCTTGTACATAACGGCAATTCTGTCCGATATGAAGCGGACAACGCTTAGATCATGCGCAATGAACATATATGTAAAGCCCTTTTCGGCCTTGAGCCTGTTCAAAAGGTTTATTACCTGCGCGCGTATGGAAACATCCAGCGCGCTTATTGGTTCATCCGCTATTATGAAGCGCGGCTCCACGGCAAGCGCCCTTGCTATGCCTATGCGCTGGCGCTGGCCGCCGCTAAACTCGTGCGGGAAGCGCGTTGCGTATTCCTCCATAAGGCCAACGCTGTGCATTGCATCTATAACCTTTTGCTTGCGCTCCTTTTCGTTTTTGAAAAGGTGGAAGTTATATAGGCCTTCGGAAATTATATAGTCCACCTTGGCGCGTTCGTTAAGGCTGGCCATAGGATCCTGGAATATCATTTGGATATTCTTTATCACCTCTCGGTCAGTCTCGTGATCTATCTGGCCTGATATACGCTTGCCATCGTATATCACTTCGCCCGCGGAAAGCTTGTTTATGCGTATTATGGCGCGGCCTATCGTGGTTTTGCCGGAGCCTGATTCACCAACCAGGCCAAACGTTTCGCCGCGATATACATCAAAGCTTACGTCGTTTGCGGCCTTGAACGCATTCTTGCCCTTGCCGAAGGTGACATCCATATTCCTCACGCTGAGAAGCGGCGTTTTTATCACCACGTTTTCGTTACTCATCCATATCACCGCTTTCTATATTTTCAAGCTCCTTCAGCCGCTTCAGGCATTCGGGAGGGTCGATCTTTGGTGCGCGCGGATCAAGCAGCCAGGTGCGTGCCTTATGCGTGGATGAAACCTCAAAATACGGCGGACGCACCATGTAGTCTATCTTCAGCGCCTGCGGATTACGCGGGGCGAATGCATCGCCGCGTATCACGCCGAAAAGTTTGGGCGGCGTACCCTTGATGGAGTAAAGCTCATGACCCTTTTCGCCAAGCTGCGGAAGGCTTGACATAAGCGCCCATGTATACGGATGCTTGGGATCGAAGAACACTTCTTCGCTCGTACCCACTTCAACTATGTCGCCGGCATACATAACGGCTATCCTGTCCGCCACGTTGGCTACCACGCCAAGGTCATGCGTGATGTATATCGTGGTCATGCCGTATTTGCGGCACAGATCCTTTATAAGCGAAAGTATCTGCGCCTGTATCGTAACGTCAAGCGCGGTCGTGGGTTCATCGCATATCAGTATTTCCGGCGAGCACGCAACGGCTATGGCTATTACCACCCTTTGCCTCATGCCGCCCGAAAACTCATGCGGATACTGCTTGTAACGCCTTTCAGGCTCCGATATGCCAACGTCCTTCAGTATGTTCAGCGTTTCCGCCTTGGCCTGAACGTGGTTCATGCCGCGATTCAATATAAGTGCTTCGCTTATCTGCCAACCTATCGTTTTCAGCGGGTTAAGGCTGGTCATGGGGTCCTGCATTACCATGGCAATTTTCTTGCCGCGTATTTTCGCCCATTCCCGTTCCGTTTTGAACTTGGCCAGATCCATTCCTTCAAAAAGTATCTCGCCCTTATCTATGGTGCCGTTTTTGTCAAGTAGGCCTATGAAATTCTTGGTCAGTACCGACTTGCCTGAGCCGGACTCGCCAACTATGGCAAGGCTTTCGCCCTTATATACGTCCAAACTCACGCCGCGTATCGCGTGCAGGCTTTTTCCTCTCAGGCTGAAGCGCACACTAAGGTCTTTTACGGAAAGAATAACTTCTTTGTTCTGCAAATAGTTTTCCATGCTGCGCCTCCTTAAACGTGATTCTTAGGATCGGCCGCATCGCTGAACGCATTGCCGATGATATAGAACGCAATAGTTATAAACGCCACAACGGCTGCCGGGAACACAAGCTGATATCTCAACGTGCTGTCCATCATCAGTACGCGGCCGGCTTCAACCAGATTGCCCAGCGAAGCTTGGGATGTGGGTATACCAAGACCAATATAGGTAAGGAATACCTCGTCGCCTATGGCGCCGGGAATTGCAAGCGAAGTTTGCAGCATAATTACCGAAACCATCTGCGGCAGCAGGTTCTTTATAACTATCCTCAGCGTGCTGCTGCCAAGGCAGCGAGATGCCAGATTATAGTCCCTGTCGCGGAATATAACGACCTGATTGCGGATAAAGCGAGCCATGGCCATCCAACCAACCATGCACATGGATATGATTATGGTGGTCATGCTCGGGCGCAGTATGTAGCTTACAAGGATCAATATAAGCGTTTGCGGGATATTACTTATTACATTATATATCTCCGTCAGCGCTTTATCAAGACTCCTTACGTAACCCCATGCCATGCCTATTATAACGCCAAATATAAGATCGCTCAGCGCGACCACAAGGCCGATTATTATGGACGTGCGCGTGCCGGCCCATACCCTTGCCCAAAGGTCCTGGCCTATTGCGTTTGTTCCGAACCAGTATTCGCTACACGGCGCAAGGTTGCGAAGGTGCATGCCGGTCTCGGGGTCATTGTTTATTGTAACGGGGTCATGCTGATTGGGCAGCAGCGGCTGAATGAAAGCGAAGGCAATTATCGCTATCAGCGTAACTATCAGTATGCGTGCAGCCCTATTGCGCCAAAAGTTTTTGAACGTACTTGCCCAGTATGAATAGTTTGAATATGCCGTGCGCTCGGCATCCTGCTCGTTAAAGCCATGCAGTTCAAACCATTTGGGGTCTATTGCGGCTATCTGCTCTGCGGTATAATCCGCCGCATCATACATAGGCAGCTCTTTATCCGCCTGCTCCAGCGCAAGGCCTTCCTGTATGTGCTTATCCAGTTCGTCTATGCGGCGCATCTGCCTGTTGAAAAGGAGTTTTTTCTTCTTATCTGCCATTTTAACGGTCGTCTCCTTTCTTTACGAAGCTTATGCGCGGATCAATGAGCGCCATCAGCACGTCACCAAGGAACATTCCGGCAATGCCTATCGCGGCATATATAAGCACCAGCGCCTGAACCATTGTGTTGTCCTGAAGCTGTATAACGTCTATCAGCAGGCTGCCGGTTCCGGGTATGGAATAAAGGTGCTCAATATATATTGAACCGATTATTGTTGAAAGCACCGAACCAGGCAGGAATTGCGCCATAGGCACGAATGCGTTTTTAAATACATGGCGGAACATTATTCTGCTCCCGCTCACGCCCTTTGCGCGCGCAAGCTTTACATAGTCCATGTTTATATTATCTATCATATAGCGGCGCATCCACATCGCGTATGAGCATATGCTCAGCAGCGATATGGAGAATATCGGCAGCACCCATGTGGCATAGTTGTTTTTGTCAAACAACAGCGATAGATTGAACCAGCTTGAAAAAAACAGCTGCAAAAACAGCATCAACACAGCCGTAGGGAGCGCCTCGACAATGGCAATGAACGCCGTGCCGAGCTTATCCGCAAATTTTCCTTTGAAACGCGCCATCACGGCGCCGAGAGGTATGCCTACTATAAGCGAGAATATCATTGATATAACACCTATTTTAAGCGAATAAGGTATTTTCTTTTCTAGTATTTTTACTATGGGGTAATTCGGGCGATATATCCAGGATTTACCAAGGTCGCCCTGAAACAGGCTTTTATAGAAATTGAACAGCTGGACATATATCGGCTGATCCAGCCCTTTTTCTGCCAGCATACTTGCACGAACTTCTTCGCTAAGCTTATCGTACTCCGCGCCGAAGTAGCCTTCCATCGGCATAAGGCGCAGCAATACGAATATCAGCGTTATTACGACGAACAGCGATATTATCGCGCCCGCCGTACGCTTGAGGATATATTCCAACATGGGGCATCATCCGCGTGCCGCTAAGGTGAGCAAGCAGCGGCTCCTTTCTAAGAATGGCGTAAAGCAACGGGAGGCATGAGGCGAAAACACCCCACGCCCCCGCGATATGGTTTATGATTCGGTCTTATTCTGCCGCGGCAAGAGCAGCCTCGCGGTCAAGCTTCCACTGTGCAAACTGTTCCTGATAATCGGTCAGGCTCATGGCATCCTTGAGGACATGCTTGCCCTTGTAGCGCCAGATGGACACGCCGAAGGAGGAATATTCGCCATCAAACACGGTCAGCTTGCTGGCAACGTAGCCGTTGGAGAATACACGGAACGGTATAACGATACCTTCGTTTATCAGCCACGCTTCGGCCTTGGCAAACAGTTCATAACGCTTGGCCAGGTCTACCTTCTCGGCGGTAGCATCCTGAACCATCTTGTCGTATATCTGCTGCTGTGCGCCAACATAGTCGGCATCGTCTATAACGCCGTTGTCATAGTCTTCCTGAGTGTAAACATAACCGGTCAGGTACTCTTCCTGAGTGCACATGGAACGGTTGTTGTAGCTCCAGCTGAGACCCCAAGGATCGGCATAGGTCACAGGATCCGCAAAGTCAGGACCCCAACCTTCTTCCATAAGGCCATACTTGCCGGCGTTACGGACTTCGGAGTTGTAGTTGTTGGCAGGACCGGCAACGGGAACGATGTCGATATAGTCCTTACCAAGGAGCTCTTCGAGCTGCTGCTCGATTACCTGGGCAACCAGATCCTGGTTAGCCTGGTCTACGCGATAGTAATACGGGAACACGAGCGGGAAGGTCACGCCCTGCGCGCTCAGTTCGGCCATGGCCTGTTCTTTGTACTGGAGAGCGGTTTCGGGCTGGAACCAGTTCTGTTCGGTAACGGCCTCAAGTTCGCCGGTCATGGTGTAATCCTTACCGTCTACTGCAACGAAGTTCGGAGGAGTGATGGTGTTCATCAGGTATTCTTCCGGGCTGTAAGGATCGTAGCAGCTCATGGCCTTAACGCGGTCTATACCATAAACAATGGAAAGACGGAAGGCGCGGTTGTTAACGGCGGTCTTAAACGCATCGTTGTCATAGGTTTCGTCCATATGGGGGTCGAAATCGAAGAACCACCACATTGCATCGTAAGTAGGACGGTTCGGGCGGACGATGTTCTGCTTTTCAGGATCGTTCATCCAGCTGTCCAGTATTTCTACGGGGATAGTGGCTTCGTCGATCTCGCCGCGCAGATACATTTCAGGCGCAAGTGCTTCGGCTTCGGCATTGTACTTGCCGTAAACGGTCTTTATAGATACGTTCTCGGCATCCCAATAATTGTCGTTGCGCTCCATCACCAGTTCGTTCTGGGGTTCCCAGCTGGTGCAGTAGTATGCGCCGTTGTAAAGCAGGGTGTCGTTGGAAGTGCCGTAGTATTCGCCGCTCTCTTCAACGAACTGCCTGTTGGCGGGCATGAAGGCAACATAGGTCATCATGGACAGGAAGTACGGGCAAGTGTCCTTCAGTGTGTACTGGAGGGTATGCTCGTCAATGGCCTTTACGCCAACCTCTGCAAAGTCGGTCACGGTGCCGTCAAAGTATTCCTTGGCGTTCACTATAACGTTTGCAAGGGTATCCACGTTGTCGGATTCGTTGGCGGGGGACAGTATCCACTCGGCGCCGAAAACGAAGTCGTCGGCGGTAACGTCGGCATATTCGTTCAGTTCGCAGTCATACCACTTCACGCCTTCGCGCAGATGGAATGTCCAGACAAGACCGTCGTCAGAGGTTTCCCAGCTGGTCGCAAGGCAGGGCTTCACAACGCCATACTGGTCATACTCTATCAGCGTGTCAACAAAGTTGGACGCGGGCTTGAAGTCTACGGTGGAGCTCGTCGCCAGATAGTTCAGCGTAGAGATCTCCGAAGGATACAGATAGCGGAAGGTAGCGTCCTCTACATAGGGGCTTTCCTCTGCCGGCTCACTGGATGTCTGAGGAGCATCGGTGTTAGCGGGTGTGTTGTTATCGTTTGTCTGCTTGGGTTCATCGGTATCGGCGGGAGTATTGGACTGGCAGCCAACTACGCCGAGGACCATCACCAGACAAAGCACGATAGCAAGAATCTTATTCATCTTGGTTTTCCTCTCTGTTTTATAATATTTCTGCGAGAATCCCGCAAAACTTTAAATTCGCCTATAATATGGTGCTTCACACGTTCCGTGTTTATTAACACCATGTTAATTAAGTTGTACAAAGGATATCACGCTCGTTTGATATTGTCAATACAGCGTGCAAACTCTTTTGCTGCCAATTTTATAACAGGGTGTGATTTTCTTCTTTCATATGGTATACTGTGTGCATAAAAAGAAAGGTTAAGGTTAGCTGTAAATGAAAGCTGCGGTATTTGACATAGGCGGAACATTCGTAAAGCATGGTATATATGAAGATGGTGTTCTGAAGGATGTGTCCTCCTTCCCCACCTGCGGACAAGATGGTGCGGATACATTGATTGAACGTATACGCAATGCATGTGGAAGCATTACCAATATTGATGCGATCGGCATATGTACCCGCGGGCAGGTTAACTGCGACACCGGCGAAATAATATACGATCCGCCTCACCTTATCCCCGGCTATACTGGTAAGAATCTGAAAACCGAATTCGGCGCGTTTGGCGTACCCGTAGCCGTGGAAAACGATGCTAACTGCATGGCCATTGCTGAATCAAACGCACTTAGCGCCGATGTCACAGCGGATGTGCTCTGCCTTACTTACGGCACATGCGTAGGCGGCGCGATAGTTCGCGGCGGCGCGTTATATCATGGTGTAAACTGGTCCGCCGGTGAATTTGGCATGATGTATATGGGTGGTGAATACTACGAAAACATCGCCAGCGTCACCCATCTGGTTGAACAGGCGAAGGCAATGGATGCCTCTCTTTGCGACGGACGCGCGATAACCGCTCAGCTTAATCGCAGCGATGTATATGCCCTTGTTGACGGCTGGGCTAAGCAGGTAGCCGAAGGCTTAGCCTCGCTTATGCACATATTCAACCCCACCTGCATAATAATAGGCGGCGGCATAATGGAAGATGAGAATGTATTCAATATGGTCACGTCAAAGGTAAGCGAATTGACAGCGCCAGGTTTTGACGTAAATATACGCAGTGCCCGCTTTGGCAACAGCGCGGGACTTATTGGCGCGGGTATACTTGCGCAAAAGCTTATGAAATGACGTCCACAGCTTTCGTTTTGAACCTGTGCAGCAGGCCGGTATAGCAATCCGTCAGCGCATTGCTCACAAACTCGCCGTCCCATTCAAGATAGTTCGTTGCTATCATGGTTGCTATGCCGTGAACATAAAGCCATGTTTCAAGGTGCAGCATATATGCTGTTTTCTCGTTAAGGCCCGTATTTTTGGATATAAGCTTAACTATTGCCTCCGTAACATCCTTACCGCTGTCATCATTTATGTTTTCGGCCGACCTGTCCCGCATAAAAAGCAGCTTGAACAGCTCCTTTTCTTCGGTAGCGAAGCGTATATATGCCATGCCCATGGCCTTATACGGCTTTTCTTCGGCATGCGATGCGGCACCTATGTATCTGCGGTATATCCTATCCGCCGCCTTTATGGTTTCCAGCCGGACCTCCTCCATGTTCTTGAACAGGCCAAATATAGGCTTTACCGAGCAGCCGAGCTCTCCCGCTAGCGACCTTGCGGTAAGGCTCTGCGGCCCTCCGCGCCGTATTATATTTAATGATGCATCTATCAGCTGTTCTCTATTGAACATAAACTTAGGCGGCATAATGTGTCTCCTTAATATTCTAACAACGTTGCGCAACGGCAGTTGCGTTTATTATACATATAACCCGGTCTTTGGTCAACAAAGTCCGGGCAATGTTTACTTATTCCTGCACATTGGCCTTCATCCAACGATTAAGCACCTTCATCTGCTCCGGAGTATGGAACCAATGCTCTCCTTTTTCCATTACTGTAAGCGTTGTTGCACAGGATTTCGAAAATCTTTCTATTGTCTCTCTCGGTGTCATGTTGTCTTTGCCGCCGTATATAATATCCGTCGGTTTATCCCATTTGTATGGATTTTTTCGCACCCAGTTAAGATAGTTCCAGTTTAGCGTTTCGCCGAAATCCGTTGGTATCTTTATGCGCTCGGCAAGCTCATCTTCTGTGACCCCAGCCCATTCCATCATTGTACATATCAGCTTTTCCATATCTACAATGGGAGATATGAACATTGCCTTATCTATCTTCTTATCCTGCAGCGCAAGCATGCTGAACCATGCACCTATGCTCACAGCGCAAACGCTGATTGAGCTATATCTTTCCGAAAGCATCTCGTATGTCCTTTTTATTTCAGGCGCAGCCATCCACGGAAACAGCTTTTCCTTGCTGTTTTTCCGATCACCATGCTCCGGCAGGTCTATCGCTATAACCTGATAGCCCTGTGGGCAGGCGTATTGCGCAAAATTATACGCTTCTTCCTTATAGCCCATCTTGCCATGTATATACAAAAACGCCTTGTCGCTTGGCTCGCCTGCTATTATTGCCGGTATATCGTTTATTTTCGTCCGCTGCGCTTTTATCTCAGCCTTGGCGTTGGCCATGTGCTTGCGCGCCACAAGCTCACTCAATATAGCATCGCGGTCGTAATTACCGTTTGCGAAGCCCTTTATGTTCTTAGCTGCCATGCACAAACTTAGGCTGAACTCTGTAAGAATAGCGTTTATCTGCCAATCCGCATATGGGTTCGAATCCGTAACTATAAGCGTAGCCAAGCTGTTCACGACAAGCCACATGTCCCTAAAGTAGCAATCCTCCGTATCGGCATCCATCTTATATGTGCGCATCAGCGATTTTCTCAGC
>ENA-OOUZ01001036-OOUZ01001036.1-human-gut-metagenome-genome-assembly--contig:-NODE-1036-length-11585-cov-2.110581_pt1 | contig 11585 bp, 11 predicted proteins | sample MGYA00241546_ERZ501274 | MGnify/ENA primary metagenome ERZ501274 (study PRJEB25962, sample SAMEA2042363) | human gut metagenome | biome: human gut; feature: human-associated habitat; material: faeces...
GCGCCTCTGGGGGTCACTCCTTCAAGATGAACAGCACCCCCAGCGTGCCGGGGCCGCAGTGGCAGGAGATGACGCCGCCGGCGCGGGTTTCGATGACCGCATCGAAGTGGTTCAGGCTCGTCAAATAGGTGCGGACTTGCTCGACGACCTCCGGGTCGCAGCCGGAATGGGTGATGAAAACACGCTCCGGGCGCGCGCGGAGCAAATCGTCGTGCAAATCGTGCGTGTAGGCAGGGATGCAGCGGGCGAGCGAGCCGCGGTACTTCTTGTCCACCAGCATTTGACCGTCGCGCACGACAATCTTCGGGTGCAGCTTCAGCATACTGCCCATCAGCGCCGCCGCGCCGGAGCAGCGCCCGCCGCGGTGCAGGAACGTCAGCGTATCGACGACAAAGGACGCGCGAACCAGCGGAATCAGCGAGGTCACATGCGCCACAATTTCCTTGGCGGACTTGCCATCCTGCGCCATCACCGCCGCTTCCATCACCAGCAGACCGATGCCGGTGGAAAGGCTCTGGCTGTCTATGACGTGGATGCGGTCGGACGCGCCCAGCTCCGCCGCCGCTTCCACCATGTTCGCCCCCGTCGCGGACATTTTGCCGGAGATGGAGAACGCCACAATCTCGTCATACGTCTCCAGATACTTCTGGAAAACTTCTTGAATCGTCCAGACGTTCGCACAGGCAGTCGTCGGCGCTTTCTTTGTGCTGTCCGACCAGCGGAAAATTTCTTCCGATGTGATGTTCACGCGGTCTTCGTACTGCTGGTCGCCCAAGCGAACTATCAGTGGCACCAGTGTGATGTTATAGCGGTCGAGCAGATCCTGCGACAGGTCGGATGTGCTGTCTGAAATGATTTTGACCATACGATTTTCACTCCTGTTCAAGGGGAATATATACACATTTTATCATTTTCGATGCGCAGTTGTCAACCGATTTTGCGGTGTCTCAACAATCGTTGCGAATATGGAAGCAATAGGAAACTTGCATTTGCACACGGAATGTGCTATGATGGGGAACAGCAACGCGAAGGGAGCGTCAAAAGGATGCAGAAGTGGGTCAGCGTGTGGGGAAATGCGGTCAGCATTGCGGAAAATCGCCCGGAGCGGTATGCCAAGGCCATTACCTTGCGCTATCCGATTGTCTCGCCGTTTTCTGGCAGCGGCGTGCGCCTGACGTTCGATAATTACTGCGGCACGGAGCCGGTTACGCTGGAAAAGGTGACAATTTTCTGCGGCGGCGCGTTTCACCCGGTCACGTTCGAGGGCGAGCGCCGCGTAACGCTTCCGGCGGAGGGTAATGCGATTTCCGACACGCTGGAAACGTCCGTAACTGCCGGGGAAAAGCTGCTTGTCAGCTTCTATTTGCGGGATTTCACGCTCATGCGCAGCGTCGTGTTCACCTGCGGAGCGCTGTCCGGCGGGCTGTACGCCAACGGCGACGAAACGGAGAACCTCAATATTTCGATGGACACTTCCCGCAAGACGCAGCTGACCTACTTCCTCAGCAATGTGTCCGTGCGTACTGCGCCGGAGAACCGCGCCATCATCTGTTATGGCGACTCCATCACCGCGCAGGACTGGCCGGATGATTTGCAGCTCCGTTGCCGCAAAGACGGCCTTGAGCATACCGCCATCATCCGCCGCGCCACCAGCGGATCGCGGATTCTGCGCGAATATCACTGCCTGACGTACGAATCCTACGGGCTGATGGGCGCAAAACGCTTTGCGCATGAAGTGCCGACCGACGGCGCGGATGCCGTTATCATCCAGCAGGGCATCAACGACATCATCCACCCCGTCGGCACACAGGTGAACCCCTTCCGCCCGATGAGCGATCTGCCGACGGCGGATGAGCTTATCAGCGGACTCAAGACGTACATCACGCAGGCGCGGGGGATGGGCTTGCGCGTCTATGTCGGGACGCTGCTGCCCATGGGCGGCTGGCGCACCGACGCGCCCTTCCGGCAGGACTTGCGCCACGCTTACAATGATTTCATCCGTATGACCGAGTTGATTGACGGCTGCATTGACTTTGACCGCGCCTTGCGCGATCCGGCAAACCCTGATTTCTTCCTGCCCGAATACGATTCCGGCGACCACCTGCACCCAAGCAAGGCAGGCTATCAGCGGATGGCGGCGGAAATCCCGGCGGAACTGCTGAAATAGAATAGGAAAGGCGTTTTCGGAACGTGTGCATCCGAAAACGCCTTTTTTAGGGGATTTGGTTGATTTAGAAGAGGTCATCCAGCAGCTGCGTCAGCTCAATGGTACCGATGGCATCCGGAATGACGGGGGATTCGGGCGTGCAGAGCGATCCAGTCAGGGACACCTGCTGCCCGGCGGCATCGGTGAAGGTCAGCGAACAGCTGGTGTCGGAAAGCGCGGCGAAATCCAGATGGAAATCTCCGTCCGGCAGGGAGAGCAGCAGGCTGAAGCCGGTTGCCGTTTCCGTCAGGGCAAGGCGGTATGTCGTGTCGCCGTACACGCCGGTGCAGATCAGACCGTTGAGCGCGGTGCGGACGTGGGCGGTGAAGATATCGAAAGTGCGCGCCTGTGCAACAATATCAAGCCCATCCGTGGCAGGGGTGATCGTAAGCGTATAATAATTGTAATATATCTTGACACGGATATAATCCGATGTGGATTCAAGGGAAAAAACGTTGGCATTAAGGGCAAAAACGTTGGCATTCTCATTGTTAAGCCGCAAACTGAAATTGCTGCCAGCTTGAACGATGGACAGGCTGAAGCTGTTATCAACGCTGGCGATAAACACAAAGTTGTTTGCAGAACCGTAACTGCAAGTGACAGAGAACGCCGTATGCTGATTCTCGGAGTAGCCGCTCAAAGCAAAGTCGTATTCATTTCGCCAATAGAGCACACCATCAATGGTATCGCTGTTCGCAGTTGTCAGCAGATAATGCCAACTGTTAGGCGTGGTTTGCTCATAGGTCAAATGGTATGGCTCTTGGTAGGGCTGACTAAAAAGAAGTTCCCCTTTGTCAATGCCGATTTGCCCGGAAAGCCTGAAATTAGAGAGAAGGTATCCGCGCATCGCGGAACGATATGCGCGTGCAACCTCCGAAGTTTGCACGACCGACGCAAGAAGATTATGGTAAATATCGCTGAAGTTCAAGCCGTCAAGATATTCCATGCTGTAGATCTTTCCCAGAACAGAAGCCGCCAAACGATTCAGTTCTTCAGAAGTGATGGAAATTGTCCCTGTTTGCGCAGCAATGTATAGGTCGCTGAACAGGCGCGCAAACGCAGGGTCTCTTATCAAGGTCATTGGCAAGTTATAGAGCGAGGGAATCGCATCGAGCATCTTGTTGACATCCTCCGCCAACAGCCCCAGCGCCTCCGACGGGGAGCGCCCATCCAGCAGCTTGAGCGGCGTGGTCAGCAGCGCCGCATCCACCGGATGGCCCTCCACCAGCAATTGCGCCCACTGACCGCCCGACTGCACGCAAAGCCCCTTGTCCGGCGAGAAGGCGAGGTCAATCTGCCCCGAAGGCAGCGTCAGCGAGCAGAACGGCGTTTCGCTTAAGCCAGCCGTCATCCGCAGGGACAAGCCGTCGCCATAGGTGGAGGTCAGCGCGAGGTCAATGCCCTGCGGCGCTTCCGCCAGCGCACAGGGGAGAAAGAGGGCAAGCATCAGCAGCAGGGAGAGAATTTTCCGCATGAAAAACACTCCTTTCGATAAAGAACAAACGGTTTTGCTGCGTTCAGAATACAGCATTTGGTGCGCTTTGTCAAGGAAAATGACAAATTCCGCGTTCCACATTGCTTTTTTGTTTTGTTTTCTTTTTGTCCTTTCCGCTTCCTGGTCTTGACACGCGCCGAAGGATACGGTACACTTTTCCTTGTAGAAACGCTTTGGCTTTGGCGGAAGCGAGTAGTATTTGAAGGAGGTTTCCCTGTATGAAGAAGATGTTTGCGGTTTTGCTGGCGCTGTGTATGGCGCTGACCTGCCTGACGATGGCGAGCGCGGAAGAAAAGACGTATCACGTCGGCATTTTGCAGCTGGTGCAGCATGAGGCGCTGGACGCGGCGACCAAGGGTTTCCGCGACGCGCTGACGGAGAAGCTTGGCGACAAGGTTGTTTTTGATGAGCAGAACGCTTCGGGTGATACGGCTTCCTGCGCCATGATTGCCAATGGCTTTGTGGCAGCGGAGGTTGACCTGATTATGGCGAACGCGACGCCCGCGCTTCAGGCGGCTGTCAGCGCGACGGCGGATATTCCGATTCTCGGCACGTCGATTTCCCACTACGGCACGGCGCTGGAAATCAGCGACTGGAAGGGCTACACGGAAATCAACGTTTCCGGCACGAGCGACCTCGCCCCGCTGGACGGTCAGGCGAACATGATCGTGGAACTGTTCCCGGAAGCGAAGACGGTTGCGCTGCTCTACTGCTCGGCGGAAGCGAACAGCGCCTATCAGATTGGCGTTGTGAAGGCGGAACTGGAAGCGAAGGGCATCACCTGCAAGGAATACGCTTTCACCGACTCCAACGACGTTGCGTCCATGGCGCAGCAGGCGACTGAATGCGACGTGCTCTACATCCCGACGGACAACACCGCCGCTGCCTACAGCGAAACGATTGCCAACGTCGTCGTGCCGGCGAAAGTGCCGGTCATCGCGGGTGAGGAAGGCATTTGCCGCGGCTGCGGTGCCGCGACGCTGACCATCAGCTACTATGACCTCGGCTACAAGACGGGCGAAATGGCGTATGAAATCCTCGTGAACGGCGCGGATGTTTCCACCATGCCGATTGCTTTCGCGCCTCAGTTCACCAAGAAGTACAACGCCGCGATCTGCGAAGCGCTGGGCATCACCGTCCCGGACGACTACATCCCGATGGACTAATCAATCGATACATTTTGCGAAGCCATAGGGCATTTCGCCTTATGGCTTCGCTTGCGTTATAGTAGGAGGAAGATTCCGTGGAAATTATGAAGCTGCTCAACGCCTTGCCCGGCGCGGTTTCTCAGGGCGTCATATGGGGCATTATGGCCATTGGCGTCTACATTACCTACCGCATTCTGGACGTGGCGGACTTGACGGTGGACGGCTCCATCGCCACTGGCGGCGCGGTCGCGGCGGTGCTCATCATCAGCGGCTGCAACGCGTGGGTGGCGCTGGTGGCGGCGTTCGTCGTCGGGATGCTGACGGGCTTGGTGACGGGCGTGTTCCACACATGGATGGGGATTCCTGCCATCCTATCGGGCATTCTGACGCAGCTTGCGCTCTATTCCATCAACCTTGGCATCATGAGCAACAAGGCGAACACGGCGGTGAATGCGAATAAGTATGACCTGCTGGTGTCCCTGCGCAACGTGCGCAATTTTTCGCTTGACAACCCAATTCTGCTGCTGCTCATCATTACCGCGGCAGTGATTGCGCTACTGGTTCTTCGGCACGGAGTATGGCTGTGCACTGCGCGCGACGGGCGCAAACGTCAACATGGCGCGCGCACAGGGCATCAACACCGGGCGCGCGAAGGTCGTCGGGCTGATGCTGTCCAACGGCTTGGTGGCGCTCTCCGGCGCGCTGCTGACGCAGTATCAGGGCTATGCGGATGTCAGCATGGGGCGCGGCGCGATTGTTATCGGCTTGGCGGCAGTTATCATCGGCGAAGTGCTGTTCGGCAAGATTTTCCGCAATTTTGCCACGAAGCTCATCGCCGTGTCCATCGGCGCCATCATCTACTACATCGTCATGCAGGTGGTGCTGTGGCTGGGTCTGCCCACGAACTACCTGAAGCTGCTCACGGCGCTGGTTGTGGCGATGTTCCTCGCCGTGCCGCACTGGAAGAGCCAGCTTTTTACCGCCCGCAGCGCTCGAAAGGGGGGGAAGCAGGATGCTTGATATCAATCATATTGCAAAGACCTTCAATCCCGGCTTGATTACCGAGAAGCGTGCATTGGCGGATGTTGACCTCCATCTGGCGGAAGGTGATTTCGTCACGATGATTGGCGGCAACGGCGCGGGCAAATCCACGCAGGCACGTTTATGGTGGATCGCGGCAGCATCGTCATTGATGGCGTGGATGTGACGCACCTGCCGGAATACAAGCGCGCGAAGTATCTCGGGCGCGTGTTCCAAGACCCGATGAACGGCACGGCGGCAACGATGAACATTGAGGAGAACCTCGCGCTGGCGTATCGCCGCGGGCAGGGGCGGACGCTTCGCTGGGGCATCACGGCGAAGGAACGCGACGAGTACCGCGAAAAGCTGGCGACGCTGGGGCTGGGGCTGGAAGAACGCATGAGCAGCAAGGTCGGTCTGCTTTCCGGTGGACAGCGGCAGGCGCTGACGCTGCTGATGGCGACCATCAAGCAGCCGAAACTCCTCCTGCTGGATGAGCACACTGCCGCCCTTGACCCCAAAACGGCGAAAAATGTGCTGACGCTGACGCAGAAAATCATTGCGGAAAACCATCTGACGGCCATGATGGTGACGCATAACATGAAAGACGCGCTGGAGTACGGCAACCGCACCATCATGATGCATGAAGGCAAAATCATCCTCGATATCGACGCGGAAACGAAGAAGCGCATTCACGTCGAAGACCTGCTGGTGATGTTTGAAAAAGCAAGCGGCAGCGAAATCAACAACGACCGGATGCTGCTGGGATAAAGTCAAAAATGAAAAGAATGCGGACGAGGTGAAAAAAGCGCCTCATCCGCATTCTTTTTGCCGAATATGAAAGAAAAAAACAGCATAAAAGCGAATGATATGCGGAATAAGGATAAATTATAACCATTTTATCGCATAGAATTTACAATTCGCCATCGACAATTGGACAAAAATGTGATATACTGCTTTTTGTTCCTAAAGAATGGAACGAAACTTTCGCGGCGGCTCTCCGCAGCGAAAATATTCTGGAAAAGAAAGAGAGGAAAATGAACATGAAGAAGTTCCTTGCAATCATGATGGCGCTGTCCATGATGCTGTGCGCGTTTGCCGTGGCGGAAACCGTGAGTCCCGTTGCCAGCACGGTCGCCAGCCCTGTTGCCAGCCCCGTTGCGGATATGGTGGGCGACCCGGCGGATCTGCCGGCGATTGCGGCTGTGCTGAACGGCGGCAGCGAGGTCTATGTTCCCTCTGACAAGACGAACAAGACCCTGCAGGATGCCCTGAACGACGAGTTCACCGAGGGCGCAGGCTATGATTCCTTCGCTGTGCTGGATGTGGACGGCGACGGCAAGCTCGACGTGGTGCTGAATGTGACCGTGAACGGCGAAGTACTGGGCTATCTGGTGCTGACCAGCGCCGATGAAGTCATCTGTGCGTACGGCTTCTACTACCGTGCGATGATTGGCCTGAAGGAAGATGGCTCCTTCTCCTTCAGCAGCAGCGCGGCGGAATCCGGCGTGGCGACCTTCTACAAGGACGAGAACCGCGATGCGCAGTACAATGAGCTGGCGGAAAGCAAGCTGGATGAAAACGAAAACGTCGTCTATTTCGTGAACGGCGAAGCGGCGGATGAAGATGCCTTCACCGCGGTCATCAACGCGCAGAACGAAAAGGCGGATGTGACCTTCGTGCCCGCGACGGCGGAAAATCTGGCGCTCTACCTGACGATTGAGTAATCAACCCGTCCAAAGCAACCTCCCGGCATGAATTGTGCCGGGAGGCTGTTTTTTTCTTCAAATCAATAGATAATCGTCGAACGAAAACCAATTTTCGATACGAAACCGTTTTTTCGTAAAAGGCAGCGAAAATCCACCGGAAACTTGGCAGATATGGCATGAAAATATGGATAGACAGACAAATATCCATTGACAAAACGATTTCGCTGATGCTATAATTAAAAGGAAACTGCGGTCAAATACGCAGAAGAAAGGAACGATGGATATGAAGAAGCGGTTCCTGCACCTGTTCAGCCTGATGCTGGCGGTGCTGATGCTGATTCCCTGCGTAGGGTCGGCGGAAGAGGCGGAAGCGGTGGATAACGGCGTGATGCGCGAGGGCTTGACGGCGCTGGAGGCTACCCGCCTGATGGGCAACGGCATCAACCTCGGCAATACCCTGGAAGCCTGCGACAACAACGTCGGCATCAAGACGAACACGCCCCTTAGCTATGAGACGCACTGGGGTCAGCCGAAAACGACGCAGGCCATGATTGACGGCATGAAAGCGGCGGGCTTTGACACCATCCGCATTCCCGTGGCTTGGATGACCAACGCCACCCACCTCTATGAAGGCGACTACACCATCGACGCCGACTACATGGACCGCGTGGAGGAAGTTGTCTGCTATGCGCGCAAGGCGGGCATGTACGTCATCATCAATGACCATTGGGATGGCGGCTGGTATGGCATGTTCGGTTCGGAAAGTGCTGAAACCCGCGCACTGGCCATGGAAGCCTACAAGGGCATGTGGCAGCAGATTGCCGAACGCTTCCGTGATTACTCCGATTACCTGATTTTCGAGAGCGCAAACGAGGAGCTCGGCGGCCGCTTCGATGAAAATTCCCCGCTGTACTGCTCCGATTCCGTCGTTACCTACCTGAACGACGACGAGCGGTACGCGCTGACGAACGAAATCAACCAGACGTTTGTGGATGTCGTCCGCGCGACGGGCGGTAACAACGCGACCCGCTTCCTGCTGATTGCGGGTTACAGCACCGACATTAACCAGACCTGCGACGATCGCTTCCAGATGCCCAAGGACACCGTGGACAGCAAGCTGATGGTTTCTGTCCATTACTACGATCCGTGGTCGTACTGCGGCGCGTCCAGCGCGGTGAGCGCCACCAAGTGGGGCAAAGTGAGCGACTACGAATACCTTGACCAGCAGCTGGAAAAGATGACGAAATTCACCGAGGCGGGCTACGGCGTGGTCATCGGCGAATACGGCGCGCTGCCGTGCAGCGACGGGCTGAAGGACAACACGCTGGCGTACCACACGGCGTTCCTTGACGCCTGCACCAAGTACAACCTGACGAACTGCCTGTGGGATTGCAGCGGGCTGTACAAGCGCGTGTCCCAGACCTTCGCGGATGACGATATTCTGGCGATGTATCAGGAGAAGCGTCAGGCGAACGAAGAAGGTCAGGATTATGCGGATGTGCAGGCGGCTGCTGCGGCGGAAGCAGCGGCGGCTGCAGCGGAAGCCCCCGTGACCTTCCTGCAAGATGCCGTGGTCGTGGATGACCAGACCGCGCTGGCGTGGATTATGTGGAACGACGGCAGCTGGGCGCTCACCCACAGCGTCGGCGATACCTACAATGCGGATTCCATCTCCGAGGGACTTGTCGCGACCAACGCCATCATCACGGGCGAAGGCAAGTACACTGTTGGGCTGGATTTCACCGGCACGGCGCAGGGTTACTCCGCGTCCGTCGCGTTTGCCGCCATCGGCATCAGCAACGGCGAAGCGCTGTACCCGAACTACCTCGTTAACATCAAGGAAGTGCGCATCAACGGCGAAATCTACCGCCTGAAGGGCCGCGCCTACACGACCTCTGACGACGGCGTGTGCACGCGCGTGAATCTGTACAACGAATGGGTGACGAGCGTGCCCAAGACCGCGCGTCTGCCCGGCGGCAACCTCGCCGGCGCAACGCCGACCCCCATCAACCGCAACGACGCTGTCATCGCCGAAATCAAGACGATTGAAATCGACTTTGAGTATGTACCGATGAACTAAGGCAAAAAGAAGCCTGAATCAGCGATGGTTCGGGCTTTTTTGAATGCGGATGATTTCACTTCCTATAATTGCGTGCTTTGTCGCAGCGGGTTTCGCGTCCGCAGACGCGGCTGGAGCGGCAAAAAAGACATGCTTGATGTTGAAAGTCAAGCATGTCTTTTTGCAATCTGCACTTACCTCAGATACTGCACCGCCAGAATCACAACGCCCAGCACCACCAAAACCACGCCGACGACCCGGTTGAGCGTCTCCGGTTTCGATTTGTTCGCAATTTTCGCGGCAATCTGCGCGAACAGCAGCGTGAACGCCATGCACAGCGCCAGCGTCCATCCGTCCGGCAATCCGCCGATGGTGAAGTGGCTGACCGCGCCCGTCAGCGCCGTGAACGCCATGATGAACACACTCGTGCCAACGGCGGTTTTCAGCTCATAGCCCATGACGGAGGTCAGAATCAGCAGCATCATCATGCCGCCGCCCGCGCCGACGAAGCCGCAAATCATGCCGATGAACGCGCCGCAGACGATCGACTGCACCATGCGCTTCTTTTTGCTCACGTTCTGCATGGCTTCGCGCGTCGTCATCACCGGGCGGATGATGAACTTGATGCCCAGTAGCATCGTCATCAATACGCTGAAGCTGCCCATCGTTCGGCTCGGCACAAGGCTTGCGACGTAGCTGCCTACGACCGTGAACGCCAGCACCGCCGCCATCATCAGCAAGCCGTTGCGAATGTCGAGATTCTTGTTTTTGCCGTATGTCCACGCGCTTGCGGCACTCGCCAGCACGTCGCTCGCCAGCGCAATGCCGACCGCCTCATACGGCTCCATGCCCAAGAACGTAATCAGCATCGGGCTGATGACCGCCGCGGCGCTCATGCCCGCGAATCCCGTGCCTAAGCCAGCCCCTAAGCCCGCCAGCAGGCATACCAGCACTTTTTCCACCATGAGGAAAGCCTTCCTTCTGTCGATTCTTATGCACATTGTAGCGGATTCGTGTGTACTCAGCATGAACATCGCGGGCAAAAATGCAAAATTCGCGCATCAGGCGAAAATCCGCCGCTGATGGCTGGAAAATTCCGCAAGAAGCGGCGAACCCGCTTGTGCAAACGCGCATTTCGGGCTATACTACCCTCATCAGCAGAAGGAGGATAAGCATCATGTGTACCGCGATTCGCCTGACCACGCGCGACCACTATTTCGGCAGAAACCTTGACTTGGAGTACAGCTATCAGGAGACCGTCGCCATCACGCCGCGGCACTATCCGTTCCATTTCCGGCACGAGGGGACGAACAGCGACCATTTCGCCATGATTGGCATGGCGTTCGTCGTTGGCGGAATGCCTTTATATTATGAAGCGACGAACGAGAAGGGCTTGAGCATGGCGGGGCTGAACTTTCCCGCGAGTGCCGTGTATCACGACGTGAAGCCGGCTTGCGCGAACGTCGCCAGCTTTGAGCTGATTCCGTACATTCTGGGGCAGTGCGAAAGCGTCCAAGAGGCGAAAACGCTGCTCCAGCGCCTGAACATCACCCGCGACGGCTTCAGCGAGCAGCTCCCGCCGTCGCCGCTGCACTGGATGATTGACGACCGCGAAGGCTGCATCGTCGTCGAGTCGATGGCGGACGGGCTGCACGTCTACGACAACTGGTCGAACGTGATGACGAACGAGCCGCCGCTGCCATTGCAATTGGAAAATCTGGCGCACTATCAGGCGCTTTCGCCGGAAGAGCCGGTGAATCGCTTTGCGCCCACGCTGCCGCTGAAGGTGGGCGGACGCTGCACGGGCGCGATTGGCTTGCCGGGCGACTGGTCGCCGTGGTCGCGGTTCGTCCGCGCGGCGTTCCTGACGAACAACTCCGTCTCCGGGGACAGCGAGGAGGAGAGCGTCGGGCAGTTCTTCCACATTTTAGGCGGCGTGGCGCACCCG
>ENA-OOUZ01001044-OOUZ01001044.1-human-gut-metagenome-genome-assembly--contig:-NODE-1044-length-11513-cov-1.978705_pt1 | contig 11513 bp, 9 predicted proteins | sample MGYA00241546_ERZ501274 | MGnify/ENA primary metagenome ERZ501274 (study PRJEB25962, sample SAMEA2042363) | human gut metagenome | biome: human gut; feature: human-associated habitat; material: faeces...
CCCGGTAACAGTGGTGTCGCCCGTGATGTTCACCTCACCCTCGACGTTCAATTTTTTGCACGCGATCGACAGCTCGGAATCCGGTGCGTTCACGCTCAACTTATGCGCCTTGGCATCATAGAACACCTCGGCGCCGTCAGCGTATTTTACGCCCATAGTGTCAGGTCCAGCCCAGTCGGGTGGTGTGTCCGTATCGCTCCAAAGTACCAATACAATGGCGCCCTGCTCGCAATTCTCGTCCATTGAACACAGCACTTGCGCATTTACCTCGACCGGTATCCAGTGCTTCGTTTTGTAGGTAGCCATAGACGGGATGGCCAGCCAGCCGGAAACGATCTCGTTCTCGTCGAACGAAACACGCGCATAGCCCAGGTTCTCACCCTCGCCGATCTCTGATATTATACCCAGCCGAAACATACCTATACCTCTATTTTTCTAATTGTCGCCGTGGTTACGTACCCGCTTGAATTATCGAGGTCATGAGCCGACGATACCACATGCCACTTTCCGGAAAACTTGCCGATGCCAGTCAGCTCGATATTGATCCCCGCTACCAGCTTGACATTCCCCGCAACGGTGATGCTCCCCGTTATTTTGTCCTTGTTTTTTTCTTTCAACGCACCCTTGGCCTTGGCTTGGGCCTGCGTCTCGTTCTCTACCGTAACGTCTCCCTGCCACGTGTCTTTCGACAATGTGCCCTTGCCTCCCTCTTGGTCTGACGGCTCGATCTTCCATCGCCGGACGCTGTTGGTCTTCATATTGCGGGTCGCCACGACAGCCCCGCCAAATACTTGGCTCGTTTTGTCAGTGAACGACGCCCGGCTCAATTCGTTTTTGTGAATGGTCATCACCACGGGCTGAGACTCCAGTTCCTCGGTGTCCATAAACACAAGTTGATCGCCACGAACGGAAAATACGATCCCGTACTCTCTGGCCAGCCTGCTTAAAAATGCGAGGTCTGTCTGCTTCTCCTGCGTCTTGCGCTCGACTTCTATCTTTTGCAGGTCGCTGACATTGCCCACGAGCTTCAGCCCGTGCTTCGTCGCAAAGTATTGGGCGATCTGCTTCAACGACTGCTTTTCGAACGCCTTGCTGTTCTTCGAGCGCAGCGCCTTGGATATAGCGGCACCGATAGCTTTGATTGCAACCGTATCGGGCGGGAACTCCAGCCCGATCTCGTCTATCTCAAAGAGTCCACAATCCAGCGGAGCGTCGGGCGTGCCGATCGACACCTCCAGCGTGTCGCCTTGCTCGGGATACCATCCGTTTTTCCAATGGTCAGTGGTATCTTCGAACGTCAGCGTCAAATCGTCACTTTCCGCCTCCTCTTTGTCTGCATACGACAATCGGGAGAGATAGGGCGACACGTCGGCGGTTACGTTCTTACCATTGACGGTGATTTTCGCAATGACTTTCTCTAACGTTTCCATGGCGGCAGGTCTGTATTTACGTGCATATCGCTGTCTTCGACGATCGGGATCACCAGCACCGTGCCCAGCGGGAAGACCGCCGTAAGCGGTATGAGCGGGTTGGCATCCGATATGATGGCGATCCCGTCCATACTGCCGTAAAACTTGGCAGCGAGCAGATCGATCCGGTCTCCCTCAACGGTCGTATAGTTGAAACTTGACATTTAATTGCCTCCCTCTTTTGTTCCTGCGAACCCCGCTACCGGCGTGGCGCTGGTCGTTACTTTTTCCGCGCTGTCGGACAACTGCCCGACATTCATCTCCAGCACCGACACATCCACCACGTTGTCGATTTTTGCGAGGTTGCTGGCATATGCAATCGCTTCGTCCAATGATGTGGGCAAGTCGCCAGCGCGATCGATTATTTTCTTTGTTGCCGCGACTTTCGTTTTGGCCGACGCATAGAGTCCTTGCGCATCGGCGGCCAGTTGCTGGACCTCGCGCACCCCGCGCTTAAGGCTGGTGGTCCTGCTTTTCACCTTAGCAATCGACTGCTTCATTCCGCTAACCTTTTCCTTGGCTGCGGACACGTCGTTGGTTATACCTGTGGCGGGGCTTGGAGCCGACGCAACAGGCGCCACCGCGATCGGCTTCTGACTACTCAGCGCCCGCCCTGTCGGGGCTGCTTCCTCTTCGCCGGGACTCTCCAGCAAATTCACGGTGACGGTTGCCAGCTCCACCCATCCATCCGCCGCGCACTGCTGGTTGGCGATGTCCAAGCTCGTAATAACGAATTTCCCGACAATTCGCCCGTCTCCGGTAATGTACGGCAGCACCTCGAAAGCGTGCATCGACGCTTTCAACGCATATATCTCGGCCTGCGGATCACAAAATTCTGATGAATATGTGATTGTCAGGCTCAACTCCCGCAGCTCGGCACCAGTCGGCTGGATGGCGTCTTTGTCATTGACACGAGGGATTTGGCCGTATTTTACGGCATCTGCCTCGCTGGTCGATACGGGAGTTTTCAGCCCTTGAAATATGTGATCTCCGAGTTGTGCAAACATGGGTGCCAGCTATTACGCAAAGGACAAACGTGTCTTGTTTTCTTCATATTTACGAATCAGTTCCATGATCTCGTTCGCATGCTGCTTCAGCATTTTTCCGAACTCGTCCCGCACCTCCTGCGTAGTCGATCCGGCGAATGTGATCTGCGGGGCATAGGTAATGGACGGGCCGGTATTCCCGCCGCCTACAATGGTCGAGGTATTCACCGTGCTGGATTGCATCGACTGCGTGATTCCACGGGTCGCTTGCATGGCCACGCCCTCGGTAGCATTTTCGACGATTGCACCCCCTCGATCAAGGCCAACGACCAGCCCCTGCGTGATATTCAGACCATATTCGGCGAACAAACGGGATGGGGAATTGATACCGAGAATAGACTTGAAGCCGTTGGCAATCCTACGGCCGATATTCTTCATTCCCTCGACAATCTTATCGACCATAGAGGTTATTCCATTCCAAAGCCCTTGCAATAGGTTTTTGCCCCACTCATAAAAGCGGGGGCCGAGGTTCTCGAAGAACGTCCCCACATTCTCCCACGCGCCGCGCATCCATTCGACGGGTTGCAGGTTGCTGAACCAGTCTTTGATCCCTCCCCATGCGTTCGAAATGCCGCTCTTGACGTTACCCCAAAGGTTAGAGAACCAGCCTTTCACTGATCCCCATGCCTTTTGCACTCCCTCGCGGGCCTTGCTGATGGTATTTTTGATGCCATCCCAAGCTTTCCCCGCACCGGCCTTGATCCTGCCCCACAAGTTCGAGAACCAGCCCGTTACAGTGCTCCACACCTTTTTGATCGCTTCCCACGCTGCTTTGAATATCCCGACGATAGCGTCCCACAACTTTTTAAACCATGCGGCCACCTCGTCCCAGTACTTGACCAACAATACCGCGGCTGCGATAATCGCCATGATACCGGCGACAATCCACACCACTGGACACCCGTACAAGGATGTATTAAATACCCACTGGCCGGCGGCGGCGATCTTCGACCAAACGGAGAATAACGCATATTGCATACGAAACAACAACATGCCGTTTTTGTACTCGCTGACGATTTTGGTACCAATTTTTATGGAATCAGACACTATTCGGAATACCTTACCGAACTGCCCGACGATGAACGTCACGCTACCGATCGCAATGGCAGCCGTGCCTAATATAGCGATCCATTTACCCGTGGTCATCGCTATATTGCCGATTGTGGCGGCCAGTTCGGGATTTTCCTGTACCCATTTTGTTATCTTATCGATAACCTTTGATATTTTTTCGGTTGCCGCCGACAATGCTGGGATCAGTGCTGCACCTAACTGTAACTTAACGCCTTTGACCTGCTCTCCGATATTTTCGAGTTGGTCGCTAAATGCGTCGCCCTTGGCAATCATCTCGTTACTTAACGCAAGTCCCAAACGCTCGGCTTCGGCGTAAAACGCTTTTAGACCGGCCTTGCCATCGTTCAGCATAGGGATCAGATCGGCACCCGACTTGCCGAACAATTCAACCGCCAAAGCGGTCTTTCCGATGCCGTCTTCGGTATTATGAAAAATATCGGCTACATCCTCGAAAATCTCGTTCGGCTGGCGGAGATTACCCGCACTGTCTTTGATTTTGATACCGAGATCCTCGAACGTCTGCATGTACGTCTTATTTCCGCCGGTAGCTTCGGCGACCATTCTGTCGAACTTCACTAACGACGCGGACAATTTTTCAGTTTCGACCCCTGACATCCTACCGGCATACGCAAGTTTTTGGAATGCCTCTACACCGATCCCGGCTCCCCGGGCCATATCGTACATATCACCGGCGTAATCGGCTGTCGATTTTCCAACGGCCAAAATACTACCTCCGACGGCTGCGCTCGCGCCCAGCATGACGGTTCCTGCTTTCGTCATTGAGCGACCTATTTTGCTTGTGGTACGCTCGAATGCAGAAAGTTTGTCCGTCGATTTTTTGACGGCCTCGTCTATAATGCGGCTCATTTTATCCGTTGCAGACAAAATGAACGCTAATTTCAGAGTGTTGGCTGCCATGTGTCGTTATCGCTTTTCGATGCCGGATAATACCACCCGGCGGGGTGTTGTGATCTCTTTTTCGTAAATCTCGACTGCGCGGTCCAAGTAGGCAAAATAATCTTCCACGATCAGATCGAGAACGCCATCTATTCCGCCGCCGGTGAAGTGTGCTAAAAAAACAATATCCGCATGTGGGATTTGTCTGATTAGCACCCTTGCGCCAGCGTCGGACCTTATCCGTTTTTTGAGATGTCCCTTTCTACCTCTTTTTTTGCGTCGGGGAAAAGGAACTCGGTGATCTTATCCATCTCCTCGGTAGTGAAGCCGTCCATCAGATCGTCGTAAACGATCGGCTGACCGTTTACGAGAATTTTGGCGGCCATCAGGTGCATGCCGCGCTCGACGTCCGTCAGGCTCTTGTTGTTGGTTAGCTCCATCTGCTTGCGTACCGTGATACCAATCTCAGCGATCTCGGTGTTGGCGTCGAGCTGGAGCCGCCGCCGAACTGACAAATTCGGCTTGCGATTCAGTGCTTGCTGTCCCATTACAATCCAAGGTTTTGCCTACGTTCAGCCAGCAAGTCCTCGCCGCCGACTTTGTAGATGTTATTGATTACGTCGATTTCGACGATCTCCTCACCGTCTATTTCCAACTTATAATACTGGACGGAAACGGTGGACTCCAGTTCGGTGTCCTCCTTGGCCTTGAACGCGCCACCGGGGAGTGTCTTGGAGTACCCGCGTATGTACATCACGATGGGCTTCTCCTCCGTGATTCCCGTGTTGTCGTATTCCGCTTTGCTGGAACGGATCATCAGGTCCACGGGCTTGAGGAAATTTCCGAAAGCTTTCTGCGCCTCGTTGTCCGGATACGTCCATTTGATCGTCGTTTCGAGTTTATCGAACCCGTTGAAAAACTCGGCCGAACCAATCATGCCCATAGCCTTGTAATCGGTCATAAGGGCCGTAATGGTCGGGGCGGTGATCTCCGACGCCAGCCCGTGCTTGCTGGCATTGTTCACATAGACGTTTGCGTCGTAAACTTTTGCGATATTCATGGCTATTCGATGGTTGAGAGTTTGTTAATGTCGATTTTGTGGTCGAACGTCATGCGCTGCATAGGCACGGCGGGCGTCCACTCGTTGGAAAACGTGACGTATCCCTGTGCCAACTCGGTGGCCGGATTCTTCGCAGGGTCGAAAAAGCACTGCCCGTAAACGATCTTACCTTCGGCTGTCAGCCGGTTGTAGTACTGGTTCACGATGTTGCGAACCAGGTCGATGTCGGCCTGTTTTACCTGCTTAACATCGATAAACTGGGCGCAGGCCATCGTGATCGAACGCTTCATGATCATCAGTGACCGGCGAACGCACTCGAACGCGTCGGGAGTGGTGGTGCTGGGGAACGCTGCGGTGTAGTTTCCCCATTCCACAATGCCGTTGCCGTACATATTAACAACTGTCGTGATGCCTTGTGCGTTGGCCTCACATGTTTTATCTGAGAGCGCGAACGTGATGGGCACGTCGGTACCCTCGATCCCCGTGTAGGCGTGGTTCGACGATGACACATGCCATCCTTCTGTTAAATCGACTTTGGCCCGCAAACCCGCCGCGTAAGCTGACACCGGGAGCGTGAGGTATCTTTCCCCTGGGTCCTCGACATCCGGGTTATATTCCGGGTTCGCAACAAGGACATGCGGGAAAAGAAGCTTTTGCCCGGCTTTGAGTGTGGCAAAGTCACCCTCCGCACCGCGCGACTCAATGGCTTGGTTGAAGCCCCAGCCGTCGGGTGTGTCAATATATGCCATCGCCTCGGTTTTCTCAGTAATGACAATCAACTCCTGCTTCACTGCATCCAATGCGGAATATCGCGGTGCGATGTAGATCATCGGTTCAAAGCCGTATTTGTTTCCTGCGGTCTCAAACAGTTTAAGACCTGTACGCTCACCCGTTTCGGAAACCGTACCCACAATGTCGGCGCCGGTGATCTCGGCGGTGGCATCCTTTACTTTGACGACAAACACCAAGGCGCTGCCGGCAGTGCTGTCTTGCATGCGGATCGCCTTAAGTGCTTCGGGGATGGTTCCTTTTGTACCGAATGCGGCATCGTCCGCCGCGCTCTTGCACAACGTGAGGACGTTAGTGTCGCCCTTATCCGCTGTACCCACCAGCCCGATAACCGCCGTAACGATGTCGTTCACGGGCACCGTGTCGCTGGTGACGTTGATGTGCTCTATACCATGTAAAAAATCTGCCATGTCATAAAATTGTTATACCGTTTCCGGCGTGGTTTGTATTTATCCGGCTATTTCTTTTTGCTGTCAGCCGGTTCGACAGTTGTCGCAGCCACCTCTTTGATTTGGCGGCGGGCTACCATCGCACGAACCGCGATGTCATTCTCTGGCAACTCGACGGCATCGTCTTTTTTCAACGCGTACTCCTTTCGACCTGCGCCGGCCTTAACGCTGAAAACAACGTAAGGACTTACTACCTCGTACTTTTTCATTTTTCAGTAAATTCGTTTTTGATTTCCTTGATCGTCGGCACACTATCGGGGCGGTCTGCTTCGACAGTATAGGCTGCAAATGAAAATGTAAGCGCATATTGCCAATAGTTGTGCAGGCCCGAAACATAGCCGAACGAATTAAAGTAAATGGGTGTTTTCGCACCCAGCATCCGATGCCCCAAAAGACGGGATTTCGCCGCCTCGTAAACATCAAAAAGACCCAGTTTTCCCCGCCGGTTTTTCGCGCGGATGAATAGTTCGCATTGAACGGTTCCCAGTTGAGCCACGACGGCCAACTCCTCGCGTTCGGCGAACTCCGTACCGTTTACCAGCACGAAAATCTGCGGTTTCTCGGTCTGACGCGGCAACTCCAGAGCCTCGATCTTGGGTAACGGCTTGACATCGACACCCGGCATCTGCAACAACGTGACCAGCTCGTCCTCATACCTTTCGTAAGGGGACATGCTGGCGTCTGCCTTGGTTGTCATTGTTGCTCCATGATCTATTCTTCGCTTTCGGCGTGCGGTGTCAAATGCGCCACATAGGTTTTTCCGTCAAATTTGGTGTCCACCGCAGTAATCAAATACCGTTTTCCACGTATTTCGAGGTATTCGGTCGTTTCGGCATCCACGGCTTGCTTCAGCCCGACGAAATTACCTTCGTAATACTCTGCGGTGGCCGTGCTCGGTCTATATTCGTAGCCCTCGGAGTCTCCGATCTGCGTGGGTTCGCTCGGGTCCTTGAACAACGCCCGTCCGGGAATATTTCCCCGATTTGGGGATAGCCAAACAGCGGGTTCGCCCATAAGGTTGGAAATGGTCGAAGATGCTATTTTGGCCATCCTGTCAAATCGGTTGTTCATACGCTCGGAGGTTATACGTTCAACTTGACCAACACCGTGGTATCGCCTGCGTCGGCAGCCTCCCAAGCGCATCCGACAGCCTTGTTATCCTCGGCCGTTGCCACAATACCGGAACCGTCGGCAGCAGCATACACCTTTTGGCCCTGCGTGATTGCACCGGTACCTTTGGCCAATTCGTACACGCCCGTAACGTTCAACACGACGGTTTCGTCCACGGCGCCGTCAGTAACGGCAACACCAGCGACGTCACCGATTACGCGTACATCACCGCTCTTGATCGCAGTTTCTGCGACTTTATACTCGATGGTCTTACCATCCTGGATGAAGTTTTTCATTGCTCTGTATTTTTAGTTTTTGCTTAAAATAGGGGCAGGCACGATAAATTCCGCCCCTGCGGGAAGTTTGCCGTTACGCTATTTCCCCGCTGCTTTCACGATGCCACGATAGTCGATCGCCGCAGCACCGAAATCGCCACGGACGGCATAGTCCATGGAGTCGGTTTTGAACTCCTCTGTGCTGTCCACACGCAGACCCTCGTTGCCCTCCAGGTATGCGTAGTAGAGACTATCCACTGCATACGGGTCGGCCATCAGATACCAAGCTTTTGGATCGGTCAATCGCGGCTCGACGATCACGTCGAACGCACCGGCGAAAACGTTCACGTCCTCGAACTTGACGGGCGTTGTCGCTGTTACCAGTTTTTTGGCCATCATCTCGTTCTCAGGTGACACAATGAGGTAACGTGGCACCATGCGAATAATCTGTCCCGCGATGTCTTTCTGCTTCATCATCGCCGTCTTTGCCGCCGCAAGACTCTCCTCGCTTAATGCGCTGCTGGCACCCGTGAGGAGGTTGCCGTGGGTAGCATCGAAAATCCCCTTGCCGTCGGACATCTTCACGTTGTCGGTCAGCAGACCCCACACGAGGTTTCCACGGAGCATATCCCAATGGCGGACGAATGCCGACGGGATGATCGAGAACACGCCCAAATCATCGTTGATGAACGCCTGCCGGGTGTAACTGATGCCCTCGCCGAACGTCTCGACGCGGATCTGCTCCTTGCTTTCCTTAAGCGTTGTGTACTTGATTTCTCCACCCTCGGGGATCTTCTTCATGCCATTGGCGACACCGGCCGAGTAAAGACCGCGTGCACGGAAATCGTCCACGCTGGTCTGTCGGGCGATTTTGTCCCAAAACTCCGGTGCGAACTCATACTGTGCCCGCAACATCTTGTTGATCACACCCTCGAACAACAGCGGAAAGTCGCTGGTGCTGTGCGCACGGTTGAAAACCATTTTGGCCACTTCGGAACGATCCAAGCCTCGGGTGTTGATACCGCGCTCGGACAACAGTTCGCGCCCGATCTCTACCATGGTCATGCCGCGAAATTCGCGGGCGCCGGCGTCCAACGAGAACTTGGACGGATAAATGCGGTGCAGCAGTGCGTTCTCCACGGCCATACGCTTCTTGGTGCCAGCATCCAAGCCGGTCGCACGGACACTATGGTTACCGTTCACGCCGTTTTCCTGACTTCGTTTAGCCAGCCGTCGCATAATCGCGGTGCTGCACTGCTCCACGGTAAGATCGGTACCGACCAGTGCCAGCGCGTAATCGGCGGAAAGGCCAGCGGCACGGGCCATTTGCTGGATCGCTTGCGTTCGCTTGCGGTTCTCTTCTGTCTGTTCCGTTCCTCCGGTAGCTTCAGTTACCGCAGCTGCGGCATCTTTAGCAGCTGCGGCTGCATCCTCGGCTGCGGCTGCTGCATCCTCGGCCGCTGCAACTACATCCTCGTTCGTTTTGGCTTCGTCGGAGTCAGTCGGCGTGACCTCTTCCTCAATCAGTGTGAGTGTAATGGTATCGCCCACTTCGCCATCGGAAAGGGCAACGCCCTTAACGCCATCAACGGTTACGATGTCTCCCTGCTTTACGGGATCGCCCTCGACGACGTACTCCATGGTCTTACCTGTTTCTGTTGCTCTCGTTTTTTTCATGTTGGTGGTGGTATTTGTGATTCGTTTGTTTATGATTTCGACCGGATGCTGCTGTTGTCCTGTGCGGATGCCGCTGTCGATGTCGGCGGGTACTGGAGCGAGGGAAATTTCGATCGGCATCCAGTCGGTAGCCCGGTAGATAGGCCGTGCACCGTTTGGGCGCTCCTCGCGCTCGAACTTGTAGATTTCGTAGCCGACCGAGATCCCTTTGACGATCCCGTCCACCACATCCTGGAACAGTCCGGCCACCTCGGGACGGCTGGAGAAACGAACGCGAGCGCAAAGCTGGCGCGATTCGTTGATCCACACCTTGACCGTGCGACCGACTTGGCTGTGCACCGAGTACGAATTATGACAGTCCAAAAGCGGAAGCCCCTGATTTGCGCGGTCCATTCGAACGGCGGATGCTTCGCAGACCAGCATTTCGTCGTAGTCTTCGTCCCAGCTGAAGCGCGTAACCATTTTTTCGGTCGCGCAAACGACATCTACCTCGCGGGCCTCCTGGTCGATGGTCGTAGGCTGCACGAGCGCCCGCCCGTACAGCACGCCCATGGTGCGGTTATTCGTTTCCTGTTTTGCCATTGCTATTTTCTTTTTGGACGACCGTAGCGGCGGTATTCACGCTGTCAATGGTAATACCCAACTCGGCCAGCCGGTCGATGTCCTGTTTATATTCTTTGAAAAACTCCTCGGGTTCGCGCCCCATCTCTCGGATCGTCTCGCTGATCGTCGCAAGACCGGCCTTGATCCTATCGACCTGTGCGGCGGTCTCGCGCTGCGGATCGAGCTGCTGAATGCGAGGTGCCGTCCAGTCGGCGGATATATATCGGGACAACTCTCCCTTGATCATACACGCGCTGATAAACCAATTCCACACGGGGGCACAAATCTGCGGTACGATCATAAAATACTGCCAGCTTTTGAAGTTGGCCGTAACGTCGATTTTCGCCATGCGCCCCGAGGTAAAATTCACACGGCTATAATCCATCGTCAGCATTTCGTAGGTGATGCCATAGCCAGCGGCCATTCCCTGCAATATGCGGCTGGCGTAAGCATCGTAATCGGACACGCTGGGCGGATTGGCGAACTCTACCGATTCGGCAGCTCCGAGGTGTTCGACGATGCCAGGCTCCAAGCGCTCGATACCTATCGCACCATCCTCGCCACCGTCATCTTCCGACCCCAATACAAATGCGGCGAAGCACGCGGCCACCTTTTGCTTTACGAGCTGGGCATCCTCGTAGTCGGAAAAATCGCTCGTTTTCATAAACGCCGACACTCCGATCGGCAAGCCTCGGACCTGTCCAGGCCGCAACACCTCGAAAGCATGTAGCACATCCTCCTTGGGGTAAAACTTGCTGGCAAGCGCCGGTGCAACGATAAAGCTGTCGCCGGGGTGGTAATCAAAAAGCCAGTAACCGAGCAGGCGCCCCTCTTTGCTGAATTGAACCCCAAGCCGACAATAACCCATATCGTTGCTGCCATTTCGGGTGTGGTCGAGCTGGTCGCCCTCCAAAACTTGCAACTGGAGCGGTAGCGGGTTGTTGTCGTCGGGCATGACCCAGCGTCTCAAAATCAACACTTCGCCACTCTCAGCGATGGACCGCATCGCTAATTCCTGCAACCCGTAAAATGTCGTTTTGCCATACCAGTCGCAGGCGGTCGAATTG
>ENA-OOUZ01001051-OOUZ01001051.1-human-gut-metagenome-genome-assembly--contig:-NODE-1051-length-11432-cov-5.296124_pt1 | contig 11432 bp, 10 predicted proteins | sample MGYA00241546_ERZ501274 | MGnify/ENA primary metagenome ERZ501274 (study PRJEB25962, sample SAMEA2042363) | human gut metagenome | biome: human gut; feature: human-associated habitat; material: faeces...
GGGTACCGCAACCCGACATTATCGAGCATTTTGGCAACGCAGATGCCGTGCCGCAACTGCCGGAGCGGTGCTTAAGCCGTAAGGCGGGAATTGTGCGGTTTTGCCTAAACATTGTGATTCCTTTTTGGCTGCTTAGCCCGCTTTTCATTCCCTCCAGATCATCACCCCCATCCAGAACAGGTTGGCGAAGATCCTGTCGGTGCCGGTGGCCACCATGGCCGGGAACAATGCCCAGGACAGCACCACCCGATGGCAATATGCCCCAGCATCTGCCGCGTTCCTGGAATACATTCGCTCTCGGCTGGGGGATGCCTTTTGCTGATTTCACCCATACCAACAAAAAACACCGTGCCGCCATGCAGGGGGTTCTCCTGCTTGCGGCACGGTGCTTTGTTGTATCAGGCTATTGTCGGGTTATTGTTTCTTTTTGACAAGCTGTCTGCCCACGGCCCACAGCCAATCCAATGCGGCGGCGGCAAGGGCGGGGTACACGATCAGGCCGAACAGCTGGTACCAGGTGGGGATAAAGTAATCTGCCCCGCCGGGCAGGGTGCTGGCGGCGTTCAGGGTAATGCTTTGCGGAGTAAAGGTCAGGCCCACGGTCTTGTTTTCATCGGGGCTGCAGGGATCCAGCCGCAGTGCCACGATCTGGGTGCGCGGCAGGGTGTACACATAGGTGCCGTCTGCCAGCACTTTGGGGAAGACGCGGCGGTCCTGGCTGTAGGGCTCCCCCGTTTTTGTGGTGTAATACAGGCACATTTCGCGGGAATCGCCGTCAAACTCCACGTTGTAGCTCACGGTACGCACCACGCGGCCGGATACATCCTCCAAAATCATCTGCGGGTCGCCGCCTGTGGTAATCAGCTGGCCCTGGGGTGCGCTGTTCTCCCCCGGCTCCCCCCAGGTCAGCTCGGCCAGCTGCCAGCTTTCAATGGGGATCGAGGTTTCAGTCAGGGTGCCTTTTGCCTTGGCGGAGCTGTCCCCCGCAAAGGCCACCGCACCCTGCACCAGCCAGAACACCAGCGCCGCGCACCAACACAGCACCGGCAAGGCAAAGCGATGGGCAAACAGTCGGTTCAGGCGGCTTTTCCATGTCATCTCTTTCATTGGGCCGCCTCCTTGCTCATCTGCATTGTGACCGGCTCATACCCGGCATCCGTTACGCGGTAGAGCAGGGTCTGCCCCGCCTGCGCAGCGGCCAGGTGGTCGGTAAACAGGTTCTGATAGCTCTGCACAAAGATATCGTCGATCTTTTGCAGGTAAAGCACCGTACAGCCGTTGGCACGCACGGTTTCATCCAGGCGTTCAGCGGTGTAGGGGTGGTAGTAGCGCTGCTTCACGCCCTCCTCCTGCGGTTCCAGCTCCGGCAGGCCGAAGGTTCCGCCGCCGCCCTCCTGCGTGGCCCCCACGCCGGAGTAATCCACCAGGACGGGGTAAAAATCAAACACGGCAGAGAACCAGTGTTCGCCGTTATCCCCCTGGCTGACAAAAAACACGCGGTCGTTTTCGTTCAGGTAATCGCTGCACAGCCAGTCAGCTTCGGCGCGGGCGGTCTTGCGGTCGGCGAATTCGCCATCCGAGAAGCCCAGCACCGAAAGCTGCGGCAGGATCATGCCGTTCACCCGCACCAGCATGGCGGCGGCCATCAGCAAAACACCGGCCTGGCCCGCCAGGGCAATCCAGCGGCGGGCCGGGGCTTTCTGTTCGCCATCTGCGGTTTGCAGGGCGGTGCTCCAGCAGGCCAGCGCCATAAAGAACCAGCCGATATAGTAGGTATAGATATAGCGGTTATAATCCACCAGCCCCACGGCCTGATCCGGCTTGAAAATAAAGCCATAGCTGAGCGCCAGCATGAGGTTATACCCCACAAAGCATGCAAGGGACAGCACCCCGATGCAGCCAATGCGCAGCTTGAGCTGGCGGCCTCTGGCGCAGATGGCCGCCACCAAGAACACCAGCAGAATCAGCACCACAACATTGCGGCCCTGGCCGATCATGCTCAGCCGACCATCCGAAGTCCAGAACTGGTGGCCCATATCGGCCATGGCTTGGGTGAACTGGCTCTGGCGCTCGGCGTAAAAGCCCTCCACCGGTTGGCCCAGCAAAATCTTGATGCCGTTGATGACCACAGCGGACAAGGGGGCGCTGGTTTCGCCGGTGCCGCCCTCGCTGGCACTTTTGGCAACCAGAATGCCCACATAGCGGATGTTCCAGAAATAATAGATCAGCATGGGCGCGGCAAAGCAGGCAATGGCAAAGCCGGTGCGGCGGGCAAGGCCCTTTTTGAAAGGGTGCTCCGCAAACAGCCAGGCATCCACAGCCATCAGCCCCGCCGCCACCAGGGACAGCACAAAGGTGTTGGCCTTGATGTTGGCCGCCAGCGCCAGTACCGGCAGTACGGCCCACTTGGGGCCGCCGGTTTTGCGCAGCGCCAGCCACAGCGCCACAGCGCCGCCCAGTGCAAGGCCCGCGGGCACATCGCCATAGGAGGTCATATAAGTGGTATCCAGATAGATCGTATGGTTATACACCGTCAAAAACCAGGGGGCAAACCAGCAGATTGCTACCAGCGGCACCGCAATGCGGTACTGGCGGAAGTTCAGCCCGCCCAGCACCGCGGCAAACACGGCGGCGGCCAGCACATCATACGCCACATAGATCTTCCAGTCTGCATAATGGCCCAAAAACTGGAAGAAGTAGGAGAGCAGCGGCAGGCCGGGGTTCTGGGTCTGGGGCCAGGGGGTTCCAAGGATAGCCAGGGCATACAGGCGGTTATCCGCCTTGGTCACCTTTACGGCGGTAGCCCACAGGCTGAGTTCATCATACTTGGTTGCCAGCGGCTGGCGGATGAAAAAGTACACCGCAAATGCCAGCGCCATGCCCCAGAACAGCACCGCCCCCGGTGTAACCAGGCGGCGGTAGGCCGGGCGCTGGCCTTTGTGGGGCACCAGCGCCCACACGCCGCTGCCCGCAAACACCGCCCACAGCAGCACAGTGCCGGGCAGCAGCAGGTTTGCCATGCCCGCAGCCGTCAGCCAGGCAACGGCAATGCCCAGCGCGCTCAGCGGGGCCAGCGCAGCATGCAGGTTACATTTGAGCGTTAGGAACGCGCAGAACAAAAACAGCACCGCCAGCGCGGCAAAGATGCAAAGCAGCTCCATAGAATCACCATTTTATACAACATAAAAGCCCTGCGGGTGTGCCCCCAAGCCATGGGCGCACCGCCCCACAGGGCTCTTTTTTACTTTTTGCGGAAAACATCAACGGCAAGGCAGGCAAACGCAGCCCCCACAGCCGGGGCAAACAACAGCAGCAGCCATTGGCCGCCGTTTGGCACAAAGCGCAGGTACCACGGCTGCACCGGGTTGAGCACCACGCCGTCCAGCCGGGTAGGCACGCCGCCCACACTGTCCGGGTCAATGCGCAGCCCGGTCACGGTAAGGCCGCCCAGGTCAAAGGTATACTGGTTTTCGCCGCTCACGCGGGCAAAAACTTTCTGGGTCTCGCTGTACTCGGTCTGGCCGGGGCGCAGGTAATACAATGCTACGCTGCCGGACGGCAGGTAGTGCACGGCGTCCAGCTCCACCGTTTCCAGCCAGGCTTCGCCCCGCCAGATGATGTGCGGGTCGTTGTCGGTGGAAAGATACCAGCCGGGTTCATCCACCGGCGCGGTATGCCATTCATCGTCATCATAATTGACAAAGCTTTCAAATTCCAGGTCATCCGCCGTCAGGGTGCGGGTCACCATAGTGCCGTCTGCTTTATGGTTCAGCATCACAGCGCTGCCCACCAGCACGTACACCAGCCACACAATAACAGCGGCGGCATATGCCAATATCAGCAGCTGCTGGGGGCGCAGCGGGCGGCCCGCACGGGCGGGGGCGGCAAAACGCTTGGTTGGGCGTTTATCTTTCATTGTACCACCCCGCTTTCTGCCACAGCCACCGGGGTAAAGGCGATAGGCTTGCTGCGGCCTTCAAACCGGTAGAGGGTTGCGGGCATATTCGCTTTCAGCCCGCCTTCGAACCGGATGCTGAACTCCCGCTCCAGATAGTCGTCCGCGCGGTCGATCAGCAGGTAGTCGATCTGCTTTTCTTCCATATAGGCGGTCAGAGAGTCTGCGGTGCAGACCGCCTCAAAGTCATACAAGGTCCAGTTCAGGCTTTCCACCAGGTTCATAAAGTCGGAGTCCCAACGGCTGGAATAATCATCGTTGCCCCACCAGGTACCGCCATAGCCGTTGACCACCTTGGCGGTCAGCTCATACTTGTAGTAGTACCAGCGGGTGGCATCATCGCCCTGACTGATGACCAGCACGCGGTCCGGCCAGTCCAGCACGGTGTTCATTGCTTCAGCGCGGTTCTTTACATCGCGGCGCAGGGTGTACAGGCTGTCGGCGTTGGTCCAGAACCCGGCTGCGGGCACACCGCGCCAGGCAAAAATACCCAGCACTGCCGCAGCGGCCAGCCCCAGCGCCGCACGGCCCAGCCGCTGCGCCGCGCCGCTGCCCTGCCCCACCGCAAAGCCCAGCACACAGAAGCCGTACAGCATCCACCCCTGCAGGTAGGGCGCGATATAACGCTCATAGTCCTTCAAGGCGGAGCCTTCGGCCTCGGAGAAATTGTAGAAGTACAAAATCAGGTGGAAGAGATACAGCGCGGCAAAGCAGAACGCCCCGCCCACAAAGCCAACCGGCGTGCGGCACCGGCAGGCGCTGCCACAAAGGCCGCCGTGAACAGCAGCAGAATGCAGCTGACGGCCATGATGGGCGCGCCCACCAAACAGACGCGGCGGTACAAAAATGCCTGGCCCATGCTCTGCATGATCTGGGTAAAGCGTTCTTCGCGCCCAATGCCCAGCAGCTGCTTGATGCCGCCGGTCAGCACAGCACCATAGCTCAGGCCCGCGCTGCCCACGCTGGCCCCAGTGGTTTCGGTTGGGGTCACGGCGGCGGTATAGCGGTTCCAGCTGATAAACACCGCCAGCACCACCGCCGCCAGAATACTGCATTTTGCCAGCGATACGCCGAAAATGCGGGCAGGCTTTGTATCCGGGTGCGGCGTACCGAACAGCTGATCCAGCCCGATCAGGAACGTAACGATCAAGGCATAGGCAAAACCGATATCTTTGGTCATGGTCAGCACGGCAAGTGGCATGGCACAGGCAAAAAAGCCGGTTTTGCGCCCGCCCGCCGCGGCATACAGGCACAGGGTTCCGCCAAACAGCAGCGCCAGGGGGGTATCCGCCATGGCGTTGGCGTACATGGTGGATGGGGTGCCCGCCGGAACCACGCTGAAAAAGAACGGCAGAAGAAAGCCCGCAGCAAACACCAACACAGCACCCGCCCAGTTTTTGCGCGGCATGGCTGCCGCCGGGGCAATGCAGGCCAGGAACAAAATATCCAGCCCGGCCAGGCACTGCCATTCATAAAACTGGCCCGGTACGCGCTGGAAGAGATAGGAAACCAGGCTGGTTGCCGGGTAGGTAAAGCTCGCCGTCAGGTTGATGGGATCCGCCACATACAGCGCAGCGCGCTCCGCCACCATCTTGGGGGCAAGGCCCCAGGCGGTAAATTCATCCCACTGGGTAAACATGGGCTGCTGCAAAGCAAACAGCACCCACAAAAAACAGCTGCCGCCCACAAACAGCAAAAAGCCGGGGCTGAACAGCGCCCGCCGGATAGCCCGCCACCCGGCACGCACCCCAAAATAGACCCCGCCGGCCAGCCAGACCGCCATGATGATAAAATGGCCGAACTGCAAAAGCCCCAGCAGGGAAAGCAGATACAGCACCACGGCCGACCCGCACAAAGCGGGCAGCGGCAGCAGGGCGGCATCGAACCGGGTGCATGCCGCCACGCACAGACAGCATGCGGAGAAGAACAGCAAAAACAGCAGGCCGAATACAATCTGCACGGTACAGCACCTCCCGGAATCAGAATCAAATTAGTAATTAGCAATTAGCAATGAATCATTAGCGGTGGATTGCCGCCCGGTGGGCGGCTCAGAAATTTGGGGCAAGGTAGCATATAAAGGCTGATTCTATACCCGAAGACTATCACGCAAAAGCCGCGAAAAACCGCAGATTTGATCGTGCCACGGGCACACCGCCATTATTTTTAACTATTCTCTCATATACGCGTAAGCCAGCTCACGCGTATACGACGTACACCGGCCCCACAAAGTAGTGCTGGAAGAGCAGCACAGCGCCAAAAACGGCATAGCAGGCGCACAGCGGGGTGATGGCCGCTTCGGCCTTTTCTTCCGTGATGGCGGGGCGGATGGTTTTGCGCAGCAGTACGGCCAGGGCGAGCAGCAATGCCAGCCAGACGCAGAGGAAATACCGCGCCTGCAGCCCCACAATGCGCACCATGCCCACCGGGGTATAGGTGATATACATGGCTGCCATGGCACCGGCGGCGTACACCAGCGCCAGCAGCGCCGCGCCACCCCGCCCACGCGGCGGCGGGTGGGGAACGCATCGGCGCGTTTTGGCTGCGCAGCAGCCAGCAGGGCGGCCAACAGCAGCACCAGCGGGCTGGTCAGGTTCAAAAAGCTGATGGGCAGGTCCTTCCAGCCGAACAGGCCGAGCTGCCCAATAAAGAAATCATTCTCTCCCAGGGTCCCCCAGAACGCAGCAATGGTCCGCAGAGGGTTGCGCAGCACAAAGGCCAGCTGTTCACCGCCGTTTACCGTGCTGCCGCCCTGGCGCTCAATCATGGGATAGTTATAGCGGAACGCCGTGCCGTACCATTCCGTCAGCAGGGTAACGGCCATAGCACCGCCAAAGCCGCCCAGCGCCCACAGCGGGCGGCGTCCCTTGGCGTGCCATTCCCGCTTTGCCACCAAAAAGATAGGCAGCACCCACAAAAGGTTCAGGTACGGTTTGGCGATATTGACAAAGATGCAGGCGGCGGTGTAAATGCCCGCCGTTTGGGTGTTCCACTCCTTGCGGGTCAGCAGGGCAAGCATCAGGTAATAGCAGCCCAGCAGGGTTGCATCATAGCTCAGCGACGCCCCCATAAAAAGCGACATCGGCAGCAGCATAATGGCCGCAAAGACCGGGCGGTAACGCTCCGCTTTGGCCAGCGCCAACGCGCACAACAGCGTGTAGGCCAGCAGGTTGACGATGCGCCCGCCATACAGGCAGCCCAGCGCGCCAAAGCCCAGCAGGCGTGCCAGCGCCATACCGACCGCGCCCGGCAGGAATGGAATGACCAGAAAGCTGACCGGCTCGCTGACCGGGTCCGGCACAGAATCCCGCACATCGTGCGCCAGGTACAGGGCAAAGCTGTCCGCCATGCTCTGCACTGCGCCGTCCTTGCCGTATTGCTTCAGGGCATAGCCCGCGGTGTTATAGGCTTTTTCCGCCCCGGTATCGGGGTCAGTGCCCACGCCGGCAGAGGTATGCGCATTCACCCATGCACCGGGGAACGCTTCCAGCAGGTAGGCCACATCGTCCGGGTAGGTGCGGGAAGCATCAAAATCAAAGTGCCCGGTGGAGATGGCATAGGTGCGCAGGTAATGGTCGGCTTCGTCCGGCGTTTGCAGCGGCGGGTTGGCAAATGCAAACAGCAGCCCGCACAAAAAGATGCACACGGCCCCTTTTGCCGCAAATCCTTTTGCAAACCGCCGCACACAATACCCGGCCAGCAGACATACTTCCAGAAAGGCCACACACCCCAGCGTGACCACCAGGGGGGACACACGGTTATCCAGTCCAAAGAACACCCGCCAGTAATAGGCCCACAGCACACCGCACACGGCGGCGCACAGCACAGCCAGCCCCCACCGCACAGCGGCGGGCAGCTTTTGTAATTTTATTGGCATAAAACTTCCTTACAACCGCCCTTACAGAATGTACTGGCCGACCTTGTACTGGTCCAGGTTGCCGCGCAGGAACTCAATGGTTTCGGCAAGGCCCTGTTCAAAGGTATACTGCGGTTTCCAATCGGTCAGGGTGCGCAGCTTGGTGGCATCGCCCAGCAGGCGGTTGACCTCGCTCTTTTCGGGGCGCAGGCGCTCGGCTTCGCAGACGATCCTGGCGCTGGGGTTGATCTGGGCAATCAGCTCATTGGCCAAATCGCCGATGGAATGTTCCACGCCGGTGGCAATGTTGATTTCCTGGCCAATGGCGGCATCGCAGTCCGCAATGGCCATAAAGCCGTGGGCGGTGTCCTTGACATAGTTAAAGTCGCGGGTGGGGGTCAGGCTGCCCAGCTTGATTTCCTGCTGGCCGGCCAGCAGCTGGGTGATGATGGTGGGGATGATGGCGCGGCCGCTCTGGCGCGGGCCATAGGTGTTGAAGGGGCGCACAATGGAAACCGGCAGGTCAAAGCTGCGGTAAAAGCTTTCAGCCAGGCGGTCCGCGCCGATCTTGGTGGCAGAGTAGGGGCTCTGGCCCTGGAACGGGTGGTGCTCGTCAATGGGCACATACTGGGCGGTGCCGTATACTTCGCTGGTGGAAGTAACCATCACGCGCTGGGTACCCAGCTCGCGGGCGGCGTTCAGCACGTTCAGGGTGCCCTTGATGTTGGTATCCACATAGCTGTCCGGGCTGTGGTAGCTGAACGGAATGGCAATCAGGGCAGCCAGATGGAACACGCGCTCCTGCCCGCGCATGGCAGTACGCACACCGTTGGGGTCACGTACATCGCCCATAAAGATATCCATTTCATTGCGGATCTCCGGGGGCAGGGTATCGATCCAGCCCAGGGAACCAAACGAGTTATACAGGCAGAAAGCACGCACTTTCTCGCCGCTTTTTACCAGCTCTTCGGCCAGATGGCTGCCGATAAAGCCATCGGCACCGGTCACCATAACGGTATGGGACATAGTAAAACACTCCTTTTTATATGGCAATACCGCCCGCAGGGCAGAACAATCCAATTATTACAAAATAGTATAACCGATTTGCGGCCTGATTTCAACCAATGCCCCGCCCAGCGTGCAAAAAAGTGCCGGGGCTGCCGCGGATAGGGTAGGCCTGCATTAAATTTATATAAAGATTATTCCGTTTGTATCAAAGAGTTCGGCAATATGTTATAATAGGGCAATACCGCATAATTCTAAGTGCCGATACGGCGAGCGAGGTGCGGCAGATGCCAAGCCAAAAGCGCAGATAATACTGGATGTCTTATCGAGCATTTTGGCAACGCAGATGCCGTGCCGCAGCTGCCGGAGCGGTGCTTAAGCCGCAAGGCGGGAATTGTGCGGTGTTGCCATAGGATAAATACAGTGCTGGGCCGCCTTGCCGCATTCCCTGCCCTGTAGTGGAAAGGAGCCTGCACCCATGCCGCAACGCGAACCTGCCCTGCTTTGGCTGCGGGACTGCGCCCTGACCGCATTGGTTCTTGCGCTGTGTACGCTGACAAGCTGGGTATTTTTCCGGCTGGATTTTGTTTCTTCCAACTATATCCTGACCTATATCCTGGGCGTCATGTATATCAACGTCTTTACATCGGGGTTGGTGTACGGCGTCGTGGCTTCGCTGTTCTCGGTGATGCTGGTCAACTATATGTTCATTGACCCCTTTATGCAGTTCCGCATCCGGTCAGACGACATGGTAACGGCAGTGGTCATGCTCTGCGTTTCGCTGCTCTGCTCCTCGCTGACGGGGCGTATCAAGGTACAGGCCGCCCAAAGCGAGCGCAAGGCCTATGCTTCGCAGGTGCTGCTGGAAGCCAGCCGCAGCCTGTTGGGGGCCGAGGACCCTGACACCATTCTGCGGATAACGGCCACCCAGCTGGGCAAGCTGTTGGAGCGCCCGGTCTGCTTTGCCCCCGCACCGGAGCACATTGCACCGGGAACCCTGATTCTGCCCCCTCCCGCCCAGACGGATTACCGCAGTTGCCCGGCGCTGCATGAGTTCAGCACCTATGAGCACAATCTGGCATTATCCATCCTGGATGTGTGTTCCCTGGCGCTGGAAAAAGAAACCTCCAACCGCGCCCGGCGCGAAATTGAGGAAGCCGCCCGCCAGGAACAGCTGCGCGCCAACCTGCTGCGCAGCATCAGCCATGACCTGCGCACCCCGCTGACAAGCATTTCCGGCAACGCGCTGATTTTGACCGAGAAAAATCCCCTGCTGACCGAGGAAAAGCGCCGGGAGCTTTCTGCCGCAATTTATGAGGACGCCAACTGGCTGAACCATCTGGTGGAAAATCTGCTTTCCATCACCCGGATGGAGAACGGCCAGGTAAACCTGCGCATTCAGCCGGAGCTGATTCAAGACATTTTTGACGATGTACTGACCCATTTAGACCATGACGCCGCCCGCCACACCATTGTGACCAACGTGGCGGATGACCTGCTGATGGCCGATATGGACGCCCAGCTGATCGAGCAGGTGCTGGTGAACCTCATCAACAACGCCATCAAATATACCCCCGAACATTCCCGCATCGAGCTTTTCGCCGCGCCGGAGGGTAAATTTGTCCGCATCTGCGTAACGGATGACGGCCCCGGCATCCCGGAAGAAAGCCGGGACAAGCTGTTTGATATGTTTTATACCCTTGGCAAAACCCGCAGCGATGGCCGCCGCGGGCTGGGTCTTGGGCTGGCCTTGTGCCGTTCCATTGTTGCCGCCCATGGCGGTGTGATCGATGTACAGAACGTTGCACCGCACGGTGCCTGCTTCCGTTTTACACTCCCGCGAACTGAGGTGACCCTGTATGAATAAACCGCTGATCCTTGTGGTGGAGGATGACCCGGCTGTTGCACGGCTGATCTCCACCACACTGGAAACCCGCAATTATCAGTACCACCGTGTACAGAACGGAGCCGGTGCCCTGTTGGAAGCTGCTTCGGCACGGCCGGATGTAATTTTGCTGGACCTTGGCCTGCCGGATATGGACGGTATTGATGTGATCCGCAAGATTCGCGGGTGGAGCAACGTGCCCATTCTGGTGGTTTCGGCCCGCAGTGATGATACCGACAAAGTATCCGCCCTGGATGCCGGTGCAGATGATTACCTGACCAAGCCGTTCAGCGTAGAGGAGCTTTTGGCCCGGCTGCGCGTGGCGCTGCGCCGTGTGCGGTATGATACTTCCCGCGCAGGTGACCAGGCCAGCATATACGAGAACGGAGAACTGCGCATTGACTATGCCGCAGGCTGTGTGTACCGCGGCGGAACGGAGATTCACCTGACCCCCATTGAGTACAAGCTGATCTGCGTGCTGGCCAAGAACACCGGCAAAGTGCTGACCCACAACTATCTGCTGAACGAAGTCTGGGGCAGCCCGGCCGCATCGGATACGCCGTCCCTGCGCGTATTTATGGCAACGCTGCGCAAAAAAATTGAGGAAGACCCCAGCCACCCCCGCTATATCCAGACCCACATCGGCGTTGGCTACCGCATGATCCGCCAGTAAAGTTTGGGGCAACACCGCACAATTCCCGCCTTGCGGCTTAAGCACCGCTCCGGCAGCTGCG
>ENA-OOUZ01001054-OOUZ01001054.1-human-gut-metagenome-genome-assembly--contig:-NODE-1054-length-11353-cov-1.520889_pt1 | contig 11353 bp, 8 predicted proteins | sample MGYA00241546_ERZ501274 | MGnify/ENA primary metagenome ERZ501274 (study PRJEB25962, sample SAMEA2042363) | human gut metagenome | biome: human gut; feature: human-associated habitat; material: faeces...
TGCCGATAGCGTTCCTGCTCGGAAAACATCTTTTGGTAGAGCAGGGTGTTCAGTTCTTGATTGGTGATAAAATCAACTTCCTTTCTTTTGGGGTACAGAAAAGCACCCGCTGTGTGTAGCAGGTGCTTTTCGTGTGGTTCGTTTACTTGTAGAGCTTCAGCAAGAGGATGTTCACATCCTCGGTGGGCAGCCCCTTGGCAATGAGGGCATTACGGAATTGAATGAGGGCGTACTTTGCAAGGCGCAGTTCGGAATCACTCAGGGTTACATAACGCATTTTCTTCTTGGCAAATAGCATCATGGACAGCTCCTTTGCTTTTTTCTTCCATGATACCGCATTCCAAACCGGCATGAATCACTTTCACAGCAGGTTCTTTACCGAATTGTGCCTGATAAGACTCCTTCATCGCTTTCAGAATAGGAGAATCCACATTGGGCTCCCAGCCTGAATAACCACCTGAACGGGTCACTTCCATGCCTGCCATAGAGAAACAGCTTTCCAATGCAGTATTCAGATAATCCTTCATCGAGTCACGCGAGCTACGGGCCAATATCTTAATCTCCGCCTTACCACCGCGTATAGAAACAATAGCCAGATTAGAAGAGGTTTCTACAGTATCGGGGATAGTAGGAATCATACGCATTACCCCATTTTGACAAGCATAAATGGCATCCACCAGATTATCTTTGATTTCATCGGGAACCATCATCTTCGGCAATTCCACACGTTCTGCCTTGAAGCTGATCGGAGTTTCGTGTACATGATACTCTTCATTCCACAATTCTTCGCACTCCTTCACATAGTCCAGTACGTCCGCTTCTTCATCAGCCGGCACTGTAATAACGACTTCACATTCACGAGGAATCGCGTTACGCATATTGCCACCTTGCCAGGAAACCAGGCAAGCCTCATCGTAAGTTATCACCTGATTCATGAAACGAGCCATCAGCTTGTTAGCATTGGCACGTCCTTCATTGATTTCCAATCCGGAATGACCACCGCGCAGCCCTTTCAAGGTAACTTTCAAAGCGATGTCAGCCGGATCTGTTTCCACTTCTTTATATTCCAACACAGCTGTCAGGTCTTCTCCGCCTGCACAACCGATATACAATTCTCCTTCTTCTTCCGAATCCAGATTCAACAGAATATCACCGTCTACCGTTCCCGGCTTTAAGCCGAACGCACCAAACATACCTGTTTCCTCGTCGGCAGTAATCAGTGCCTCCAACGGACCATGTTTCAGCGTTTTATCTTCCATGATAGCCATGATAGCGGCAACACCCATACCATCATCAGCTCCCAAAGTCGTGCCTTTAGCTTTCACCCAATCTCCGTCAATGTAAGTTTCGATAGGATCATTTTCAAAATCATGCACTGTATCGTTATTCTTCTGAGGAACCATGTCCATGTGTGCCTGAAGAATCACCTTCTTGCGGTTTTCCATCCCCGGAGTGGCAGGCTTGCGATAAATGATATTACCGGCTTCATCCTGGAATGACTCTACGCCTACACTTTTTCCAAAGTTCAGCAAGAACTCTTGAACCTTCTTCAAGTAGCCCGAAGGACGGGGAACCTGAGTCAATGAATAGAAATGCTTCCACACATTCTGCGGAGCGAGAGAGAGAATTGTACTCATAACTTCTTAGTTTTATTTGTGAACGGCAAAGCCGCTAATCCATATATACCCAACAAAATTAATAAAAAAGTTTGTATTCCATGCACTAATAAGGCAAAAATTCCCGCATCTTCTTTTCCTACTCCATAGAGCATCATCATCGTTATGACAGCAAAATGCCACGGACCCGCCCCATTAGGAGTCGGAACCACTACCGCAATGCTACCTACGGCAAACATCACCAATCCTGCCATCACACCTAAATCATCAGAAAAATCGAAACAAAAGAAGGAAACATAGAATTGCAGGAAATAGCAAGTCCAAATGCCAACGGTATAAAGAATGAACAGAGGCATCCGCTTTACATGACGCAAAGACAGCACACCCACCCACACATTATGGAGAATGCCTTTCACTTTGGCAAAGACCGTCACATTCCTGATCAGAAAAAAGGCCAGTACCAATACAGCCAACACACAGATGATAGTAATATAGAAATGCCCCGAAGTAAAGACCTGTGCCAAAACCGTGGTATCCGTGCCGGTTTCTTTAAAAAAAGTATCGAACACTCTTGCCTGCATTATAAGAGTTACCCCTGTAATCAACGACACACACAGCGTATCAATCAACCGTTCCGCAACCACCGTACCCAGCGATTTGGAAAAAGATGTACCATCATATTTAGCCAACACCCCGCAACGGGAAATCTCACCTACACGGGGAACAACCAAGTTGGCGGCATAAGACACAAAGATGGCATACACACAATCGGATGTTTTGGGATGCTCGCCCAACGGAGCCAGCGTAAGCTTCCACCGCCAGCCACGAAAAATATGACTAAACACGCCAAACACTAATGACACTAACATCCACCAATAATTCATTCCTCCATCCAAGACCTCCCATACCCGGGAAAAATTGAATCCGTGATACATCCATATCAGTATCGCAGCCCCCAAAAATAACGGAAATGCAATCTGCAAACCTTTATTTATAATCTTTTTTAATCGAGTTCGTTCCAAAATCTGTGTATATTAATTTAGAATGTTTACCTTTGCACGATGCAAAGATACTATCTTAGCGAAATAAACCTATTTATAAACGATAGAAAAATAACGGAATGGGATTAGTAAAGCCAAAAAAATTTCTAGGACAACACTTCTTGAAAGATCTCAGTATTGCAAAATATTTAGCCGATACAGTAGATGTGTGCCCTGACTTGCCAATTTTGGAAGTAGGACCGGGGATGGGGGTACTAACCCAGTTTATTATGCAGAAAAACCGTGCGGTAAAAGTGGTGGAACTGGACTATGAATCTGTAACCTATCTCCGTGAGAACTTTCCTGCCTTGGAAGATAATATCATTGAAGACGACTTTTTGAAACTGAACCTCGAAAAATTATTTGACGGGAAACCTTTTGTTCTGACCGGCAACTACCCTTATAATATATCCAGCCAGATATTCTTTAAAATGCTGGATTACAAAGACCTGATACCCTGTTGTACCGGAATGATCCAAAAAGAAGTGGCCGAACGCATTGCCGCCGGTCCCGGAAGCAAGACATACGGCATTCTCAGTATCCTGATACAAGCCTGGTACAAAGTAGAATACCTGTTCACCGTACACGAACATGTATTCAATCCGCCTCCCAAGGTGAAAAGTGCGGTCATCCGTATGACACGCAATGAAACGACGGAACTGGGATGCAATGAAAAATTGTTCAAGCTCATTGTAAAAACAACATTCAACCAACGGCGTAAAACTTTGAGAAATTCTATTTCTTCCATTTTAGACAAAGAGAATCCATTGAGCGCAGACCTGATTTTCAACAAACGCCCGGAACAGTTGTCTGTATCAGAGTTTATCGAACTGACTAACAGAGTGGAAGCGGCACTGAAAAATAAAACGGATATAGTTTACAGTAACGATATCGCCCGGAAAGGAACAAACAAGAAAGAATAACACCTATTTATTATATTAACGGAAGAGTAGGATGAATAAAGAGGAATTAGAAAAAGTAGAGCAGCTGATCGAGCAAAAAGACTCAGAGCAACTTAAGGACTTGCTTGCCGGTCTACATCCTGCCGACATAGCAGAGCTGTGCAATGAACTGGATGCGGAAGAAGCACGGTTCATATACCTGTTACTGGACAATGAGACTGCCGCCGACGTCCTTATCGAAATGGACGAAGACGCCCGTAAGGAATTCCTGGAAATCCTTCCCTCTGAAACAATCGCCAAACGGTTCGTTGACTACATGGATTCGGATGATGCCGTGGACATTATCCGTGAAATGGACGAGGACAAACAAGAAGAAGTCCTCTCACACATTGAAGACATAGAACAAGCCGGAGACATTGTCGATTTGTTGAAATATGACGAAGACACTGCCGGTGGATTGATGGGTACCGAAATGGTAATCGTAAACGAAAACTGGAGTATGCCCGAATGTCTGAAGGAAATGCGCATCCAGGCGGAAGATATGGACGAAATCTATTATGTATATGTAGTAGACGATGACCAGCGGCTGCGCGGTGTGTTCCCGTTGAAGAAAATGATCACCAGCCCTTCCGTATCCAAAGTGAAGCACGTGATGAGGAAAGAACCGATATCCGTCCATGTAGATACCCCTATAGACGAAGTGGTACAAACCATTGAAAAATATGACCTGGTCGCCGTTCCGGTAGTGGACAGTATCGGACGCCTGGTAGGACGGATTACGGTAGACGATGTGATGGACGAAGTACGTGAACAGGCTGAACGCGACTACCAGCTGGCATCAGGTTTGTCACAAGACGTGGAAACAGACGATAATGTATTCCGCCAGACTACAGCCCGTCTGCCCTGGCTGCTCATCGGCATGATAGGCGGAATAGGCAACTCCATGATTCTGGGCAACTTTGACAGTACTTTTGCCGCACATCCCGAAATGGCCCTCTACATCCCCCTTATCGGCGGAACAGGGGGGAATGTGGGAACACAGTCCTCGGCACTTATCGTACAAGGACTGGCAAACAGCTCGCTGGATGCCCAAAACACCTGGAAACAAATAGTAAAGGAATCTGTAGTGGCCGTAATCAATGCTACTATTATTTCTATGCTGGTATATATCTATAATTTCATCCGTTTCGGGGCAAGTGCCACCGTGACTTATTCGGTTTCATTCAGCCTGTTTGCAGTAGTCATGTTCGCTTCCATCTTTGGGACCCTGGTTCCTATGACACTGGAAAAACTAAAAATAGATCCGGCCATCGCTACAGGTCCGTTCATATCCATCACCAATGACATTATAGGTATGATGCTTTATATGGGCATCACCGTATTACTATCCTGACACGTTTCACTACAGATTACATAGATTGAAATTCAGAGAAAAAACAGATTCACACAGAAACCGGCAAAGAATCACAATAAAAGAGAATCTGTATGAATCTATGTAATCTGCAGTGCATTTATCCCCCTTGATTCTCCTATTTTCTCCACTTTTAAGGATTTTCCTAAAAAAATCGGGAAAAACAGTATGAAGTTCTAATTTATTTCTTTTAATTTGTAAATTGTTGTTATAACAAAAACGCTTACTTTAAAAATCTATACGATGGACTCGAATGAAACTATCCGCCCTTTAACCGAAGTTCCAGTGGAACAGACATCTGAAACTTTGGTATCATCTTCCGCTACTGCAGAAGAAAATAACGCTACGTATGTACCTAAACAAACGAAAGAAGAGGTCATCGAACGTTTAAAAGAAATCAACGAAGACGCCTGCAATGCAGACAAACAAGAGTTGGATTTATTGAAACAGAACTTCTACAAGCTGCACAAGGCTGAGCAAGAAGCCGCCCGTAAGGCATTTATTGATGGCGGAGGTGCTCCTGAGGCATTTATTCCCCAACCGGACGATGCTGAAAGCCGTTTCAAAGATATCATGAGCTCTATCAAAGAGAAAAGAAGCGCCATACAAGCAGAACAAGATAAAGAAAAAGAAGATAACCTGGTGAAAAAGCTCGCCATTATCGACCGCTTGAAAGAACTTGCCGAATCTCCCGAAGATGCCAACAAAGCATACAATGAATTCAAGAAACTGCAACAGGAATGGAACGATATAAAACAGGTGCCGGCTGCCAAAGTCAATGAACTCTGGAAAAATTATCAGCACTATGCAGAAAAGTTCTATGACTTGATAAAGTTGAACAACGAATTCCGTGAGTATGATTTTAAAAAGAACCTTGAAATAAAGACTCATCTTTGTGAAGCCGCAGAGAAATTGGCTGATGAAGAAGATGTGATTTCCGCTTTCCATCAATTACAAAAGTTACATCAGGAATTCCGGAATACGGGTCCTGTTGCAAAAGAATTGCGCGAAGATATCTGGACCCGGTTCAAAACCGCCTCTACAGCCGTAAACCGTCGTCACCAGCAACATTTCGAAGCCTTAAAAGAAAAAGAGCAACGTAACTTGGATGAAAAGACCGTAATCTGTGAAATTGTGGAAGCAATGGAATACGATACGTTCACTACCTTCCAAGACTGGGAAAACAAAACTCAGGAAATCATTGCTTTGCAAGCCAAATGGAAAACAATTGGTTACGCACCTCAAAAAATGAACGTGAAGATATTCGAACGTTTCCGTGCCGCTTGTGATGAATTTTTCAAACGCAAAGCCGAGTTCTTCAAGTCCATCAAGGAAAGTATGGCAGGTAATCTGGAAAAGAAGAAAGCATTATGTGAAAAAGCAGAAGCACTAAAAGAAAGCACAGACTGGAAAGCAACTGCTGATATTCTAAGCAAATTACAAAAGGAATGGAAAACAATTGGTCCTGTACCTAAAAAGTATTCGGATGCCGTATGGAAACGATTCATTGCCGCATGTGATTATTTCTTCGAGCAAAAGAACAAGGCGACTTCTTCACAACGCTCAGTTGAACAGGAAAACATGGTTCAGAAAAAGGCGATCATTGAAAAGTTAAATACAATTGACGCACAGGAAACACCGGAAGAAGATGCCGGAAACACCATTCGAGAATTAATGAAAGAATGGAATAGCATCGGTCATGTACCGTTTAAAGAGAAAGATAAATTATACAAGCAATATCATGGTGTCATTGATAAGTTGTTTGACAAGTTGAATCTTTCCGCATCACAGAAAAAATTAAGTAACTTTAAATCAAGCATCAGTAAGGAAGGCAACCTTTATCGTGAACGCGAAAAACTGGTTCGTGCTTACGAAAACATGAAGAATGAAATTCAAACATACGAGAACAATTTGGGCTTCTTGACCAGTTCTTCCAAAAAAGGTAGCAGTTTGGTTACGGAAATGAATCGTAAAGTGGAAAAACTCAAGGCAGACCTAGAATTGATCTTAAAAAAAATAGAGGTGATCGACCAATCAATGAAAGACGAATAAAAACAGTTATAAAAAGAGTTTAATGCAAATGCGTTAGACTCTTTTTTTACTAACGTACTACTGATTTTTTGCACCTTTTTCATCCTGCGTGTTTTCATGGCCTACTAAAAAAGACAAATAGAACAATTGAGAGAAAGCAAAACCCCGAATTACTCCCGGATTGGCGTTGCATTGTTTTCGGACTGCCCCGCTTTTTTCATGAGTCTTACGGAAAAATAGAGAGTTGACACCAATTTTGATTGGTCTATTTTTAAGATAGCTAGCCCAAAATGAAAAAAGTTCTTCTAAAATTGCAATTTTAGAAGAACTTTGTCTTTAATAAGTGGTTTATGTGTTGGGATACCAGGATTCGAACCTGGAAAAACAGGACCAGAATCTGTTGTGTTACCATTACACCATAGCTCAATGTCCTTTCGGTGATGCAAAAGTAGAACTTTATTTTTCAACCGCAAAGAAAATTCCGAAAAAAATTTATACTTTTGTTCATAACCCCTTCCGGGAAAAACGGCCTGCAAAAGTAAAACAACACATAAATCGACCAATTATGGGAATCAAATTCCGTCTTATCGTCATGAACTTCCTGCAGTACGCGATCTGGGGTTCGTGGCTCATCTCGCTGGGCGCCTACCTCGGCGGAGGACTTCAGTTCACAGGGTTGCAAATCGGCAGCTTCTTCGCTACGATGGGTATCGCATCGCTCTTCATGCCGGCCCTCATGGGTATCATCGCCGACCGCTGGATCCCCGCGCAGAAGCTGCTGGGCATCTGCCAGCTCATCAGCGCCGGGTTCCTCGTCGCAGCCGCCTCGCAAACCGCCTACGGACCCCTGTACACCTGCATGTTGATGAGCGTCATGTTCTACATGCCCACCATCGCCCTCTCGAACTCGGTGGCCTACAATGCCCTCGACCTGGCGAAACTCGATGCCGTGAAGCACTTCCCGCCCATCCGGGTCTGGGGCACGGTCGGCTTCATCGCCGCCATGTGGTTCGTCGATCTGGTTCAGATAGGCGGCGTACAGATCAAACTGACCTATTGGCAACTGTACGTTTCGGCCATCCTCTCCCTGATTCTTGCGATCTACTCCTTCACGTTGCCGGGCTGTCCGGTCAGTCATGCCCGGAAAAGCCAGTCGTGGATCGACACGCTCGGACTCCGCGCATTCGCTCTCTTCAAGGAGAAACGCATGGCGATCTTCTTCATCTTCTCGATGCTGCTGGGCGCCGCTCTTCAGATTACCAATGCCTTCGGCGACAGTTACATTCAGAACTTCGGCACGATGCCCCAATACGCCGACTCGCCCATCGTGCGCCACTCGGTAATCCTGCTCTCGCTCTCGCAAATGTCCGAAACATTCTGCATCCTGCTGATTCCCTTCTTCCTGCGACGCTTCGGCATCAAATGGGTGATGCTGATCTCGATGCTGGCCTGGGTGCTCCGCTTCGGATTCTTCGGCATCGGCAATCCGGGATCGGGTGCCGTTTTCCTGATCCTCTCGATGATCGTTTATGGGGTCGCATTCGACTTCTTCAACATTTCGGGCTCGCTTTTCGTCGAAAAGGAAACTACCCCCGACATCCGTTCCTCGGCACAGGGTGTCTTTATGATCATGACCAACGGACTCGGTGCTTTCTTCGGCTCTTACGCGGCAGGTGCGGTAGTCGATGCTTTCGGCTGGCCCGAATCATGGTATATCTTTGCGGGTTACGCGCTGGTCGTCGCCATCGCCTTCGCAATGGTCTTCCGCTACAAACACAAGCCCGAAGAGATGGGGGTCGTAAGCCACTAACAAGCAATCCCCGTCACAACAAACGGCCGGAAACTATCACTTTCCGGCCGTTTTCATTTATAATTCAAAGTTCTCAACGCATCAGCACCGAGCTGTCCCCGTAACTCAGGAAACGGAAATCGTGCGTGAGGGCGTAGTCGTAAATCCGATGCCAATCATCTCCCACGTAAGCCGACACCAACAACAACAACGTCGATTTGGGCTGGTGGAAGTTCGTGACGATATTGCGCACGATCCGGAAACGGTATCCCAGCGGCGTAATCATGATCTGCGTGGCGGCCTTGAGTTTCTCGATCCCCTCACGAACCATATAGTCTGACAGTACCTGCAATGCTTCGCGGCCCGTAAACGCCTCTGGCAAGTCGTACAACTCCCACTGCCCGATCACGCGGCTCGCATCGGGCGTACCCGAGGTACGGATCCGCCATGCCAGCGCAGCCAAAGACTCCAGCGTCCGCACCGAAGTAGTCCCCACGGCCGTGATATTATCCCATTTTTCCAACAGCCGCCCCACGCTGCTCCGACGAATCTCGAAATGTTCCGTATGCATCGGATGCGCCGCCGCATCGCGGTCTTTCACGGGCAGAAATGTTCCGGCCCCCACGTGCAGGGTCACCTCTTCGAACGAAAAACCCTGCGTCCGCATCCGCTCGATCAACTCCGGTGTGAAGTGCAGGCCGGCCGTCGGAGCCGCCACCGACCCTTCGAATTTCGAATAGACGGTCTGGTAACGGGTATTATCGATCTCCTGACTCTCGCGGTTCAGGTACGGCGGGATCGGAATCCGGCCCAGATGTTCCAGCAGTTGTCCGAACGTCAGATCAGCCGTCCATTCGAAGCGGACGATCTGCTCGCGGCCGCCCTCGCCCTCGCGCCAGGCCAGCATCCGTTCCGCGCGACCTTCATATTCGAAATCGATCACCAGCGGGCCTTCTTTCCATTTTTTGAGGTTACCCACGATGCAGCTCCAGCGGCACGAACCTTTCACGGCGAACGCCCGCTCGTAATCCGCCGGATCGTGCGGTTCGAGGCAGAATACCTCGATCCGAGCACCCGAAGGTTTGTGCATGATGATCCGCGCCCGAATCACCTTGGTATTGTTGAACACCAGCAGGGTCCCCGCAGGCAGTATGTCGCCGATGTCGCGGAAGCGGCGCTCCGAGATTTCCCCCCGTTCGTAAACAAGCAGCTTCGATGCCGATCGCTCCTCGAGCGGATACTTGGCGATCCGCTCGTCGGGCAGGTCGTAGTCGAAATGGTCTATGTCGATATGTCTTTCCATTTTCAGCATATAGCGGGCACAAAATTAACAAAAATCCCGGTCTTTAAGGAAAAGATACCCGGTTTAGACCAGCAAATAAATTTGGCGCTGCGCTCGGCTTTCACTATCTTTGCATCAGATAGAAGGCGGTTCGGACAAGCTCGAACGGGTTCGGCTCGTCGTTCCCTTTTGCTATCTTTACAAAAAATTTCGCTCTGATAGGCTGCATCCGGATATAAGTCGGCTCGATCCGGCTTCATCGCACGCCAGCACTATCTCGGCCTGTCCAATCGCTGAAAACCATGAAAACCGATTTTCTGGTCATCGGATCCGGCGCCGCCGGACTGAGTTTCGCCCTCAAAGCCGCAGAACACGGCCACGTTACACTGGTAACGAAAGGGAAAATGGACGAGTGCAACACCAACTATGCCCAGGGAGGCATCTGTTCGGTGACCTATGCGCCCGACACGTTCGAAAAACATATTCACGACACCCTGGTCTGCGGTGCCGGCAAATGCGACCCCGCAGCCGTCGAACTGGTAGTACGCCGGGCACCGGAGCTGATCCGCGACCTGATCGCCTGGGGCACGAAATTCGACAAGACACCCGACGGACGCTTCGAACTCAACCGCGAAGGCGGACATACCGAACATCGTATCCTCCACCACGAGGACCTCACGGGCGCCGAGATCGAACGGGCCCTGATAACCTCGGTACGCAAGCACCCCAACATCACGGTTCTCGAACACCATTTCGCCATCGACCTGCTGACACAGCACCATCTGGGCGAATTCGTCACCCGCCACACACGCGGCCTGGCCTGCTTCGGAGCTTACGTGCTGAACCTGGAGAGCAACGAGATCGAAACCGTGCTGGCCAAATTCACCGTCGTCGCTGCGGGCGGCTGCGGCAACGTCTATTCTTCGACGACCAATCCGAGCGTCGCCACAGGCGACGGCATCGCCATGTGCCACCGCGCCAAGGCGATCACCGAAAACATGGAGTTCATCCAATTCCATCCCACCTCGCTCTACCATCCGGCCGAAAAGCCCAATTTCCTCATCACGGAGGCGATGCGGGGTTACGGCGCGATCCTGCGTCTGCAAAACGGCGAAGAGTTCATGGACAAATACCACCCGATGAAATCGCTGGCGCCGCGCGACGTGGTGGTCTACGATGCCGAAGCGCATGCCTGCATCATCGACGGCCTGCGCATGCACAAGGGCAAGCGTTTCGTATACGGCCACAACGACATGGAGTCGCTGCGCCTGCAATTGCAGCA
>ENA-OOUZ01001056-OOUZ01001056.1-human-gut-metagenome-genome-assembly--contig:-NODE-1056-length-11350-cov-1.928464_pt1 | contig 11350 bp, 9 predicted proteins | sample MGYA00241546_ERZ501274 | MGnify/ENA primary metagenome ERZ501274 (study PRJEB25962, sample SAMEA2042363) | human gut metagenome | biome: human gut; feature: human-associated habitat; material: faeces...
CGCGTCGCCGCCGAAGGGGTAATCATCGGTGTTCTTGTGCTTGCGGTCGGAGAAGGGGCGGATATCCACGCAACGGATATCAAGGATGCCCTGCGCGCGCGCCCGCCCCAGAATGCTGGAATTCAGCACGCTCTCAAACATCTCCGGGAAGATGGTCAGAATGGTGATTTTCATCGCGGGCGCTTCACTCATTGTAGACGACCACCTCGTCCAGTTTTTCGCGCACGACGCGGATGATGCGGTTCTGCACGTCCACCGCCGGGAAAACCGCCTTGAGCGCGGGCGCCATCCATTCGCCCTTGTCGGACTGGAAGACGTACACGTCCACCGCGCCGTGCTGGAGCACGTCCGTCAGCTTGCCGAGGGAGGCGCCGGTTTCATCCACCGCAGCGCAGCCGATCAGGTCGCTGATGTACACCTCGTCCTCCGCGAGGGAGAGAGCGTGGGCGCGGTCGATGTAGAGCTTCTGTCCGCGCAGCTTCTCCGCGTCGTCCATGGTTTTGCAGTCGCCGAGGGTGACATACGCGAAGCCGTCGTGGACGCGGGAGCAGACCGCCTTAATGGGCTGATACACCGTACCGTCGAGCAGGTAGAGGGTTTTCCAGTCATGGAACGCCTCTAAATCGGCGGCGTAGGGCTTGATTTTGACTTCGCCGCGAACGCCCTGCGGCTTCAGGACTTCCCCAATCATCAGGTATTCGTTCATCTATAATAACCTTTCCACCAGAGGCGCTGCCTCTGGACTCCGCAAGGGGCGTCGCCCCTTGACCCTTCGCGCGATTGAGTTGTGCGCGATTGCATACAGTTCTCGCGTGTTTATGCAGGGGGCACCGCAGCGGCGAAATCTAAAAGAGGCGTGGAAACATCACTGCTCCCACGCCTACGTTCAGTTCTGAGCTTCGTCGTCTTCCGGCTTGTGAATTTCGACAAAAACAGGCTTGCTGTTCTTGGCAGTCGCAGCGGAGACCACCGTGCGGATGGCCTTCGCGATGCGTCCCTGCTTGCCGATGACCTTGCCCATGTCATCTTCAGCCACGCTCAGCTCAAGAATGACGGCTTCCGGGCCTTCCGTTTCGCGGACGACGACCTGATCGGGATGATCGACCAGAGACTGCGCCACAAAGGTGAGCAATTCGCGCATAGGGCGTCCTTTCTGCCTGTCGGCTGTCAGATGCGGCAAAACCGCACCGATCCATCTTGCAGAGGGAGTCCCTTACTTCTCGATGACGCCGGTCTTCTTCAGCAGCACGCGCACGGTATCCGTGGGCTGAGCGCCGCAGGTAAGCCAGTACTTCGCGCGCTCGCCGTCCACCTTCACCTCAGCGGGGTGCACCATGGGATTGTAGTAGCCGATTTCTTCGATGAAACGGCCATCACGGGGAGAGTGGATGTCGGCAACGACGACACGGTAGAAGGGCTTCTTCTTCATACCCATTCTCTTCAGACGAATCTTCACGGACATTGGTTTGTTCCTCCTCAATATGTTCAGGAAAGTTATTTATATGGAAATCATATAAGCAATTTATATGATACCACGCAGTAGGGGAGTGCGCAGGCTTTACCGCATTCCGGGGAAGCGCATTCTCATGCGGCCTTTGCCCTTCATTTGTGTTACCTGCTTCATCATCTGCTTCGCCTGATCAAACTGGCGGATCAGCTGATTGACGTCCTGCACGGTCGTGCCGGAGCCAGCGGCAATGCGCTTGCGGCGGCTGGCGTTCAGGACACCGGGATTGCGGCGCTCTTTCGGCGTCATGGAGCGGATGATGGCTTCGGGCTTCTTCATGGCGTTTTCGTCCACGTCGATGTCCTTGCCGGACATGCCCGGCAGCATTTCCAGCATCGACTTGATGCCGCCCATCTTCTTCATGGACTGCATCTGGTCGAGGAAGTCATCCAGCGTCAAATCAGCGGTTCGGGCTTTCTTGGCGAGCTTCTCCGCGTCCTCCTGATCGAAGGCTTCGGAGGCTTTGTCAATCAGCGTCAGCACGTCGCCCATGCCCAGGATTCGGCTTGCCATGCGGTCGGGGTGGAAAGGCTCGATTTCCGAGAGCTTTTCGCCCGTGCCGCTGAACTTGATGGGCTTGCCTGTCACCGCGCGGACGGACAGCGCCGCGCCGCCGCGGGTGTCGCCGTCCAGCTTGGTCAGAATCACGCCGTCGATGTCCAGCTTCTCGTTAAAGGTCTGGGCGACGTTGACCGCGTCCTGACCCGTCATGGCGTCAACCACCAGCAGGATTTCCTGCGGATGCACATTTTCCTTGATGCGGACGAGCTCGTCCATCAGCTCCTGGTCGATGTGCAGGCGGCCGGCGGTGTCGATAATCAGCACGTCGCGACCCAGATAGCGGGCGCGTTCGACGGCTTCCAGCGCAGTCTTGACCGGGTCTTGCGTGCCGTGTTCATACACCGGCACATTGACCTGCTTGCCGACGACCTGCAGCTGGTTGATGGCGGCGGGGCGGTAGATGTCGCACGCGGCGAGCATCGGCTTCTTGCCCTGCTTTGCCAGATAGTTGGCGAGCTTGGCTGCCATCGTGGTTTTGCCCGCGCCCTGCAGACCGCAGAGCATGTAGACCGTCAGCGGCCCCGACCACGTCAGGCGTGCGTTTTCGCCGCCCATCAGCTGGGTCATTTCCTCGTTGACGATTTTGATGACCTGCTGGGAGGCGCTCAGCGTGCCGGTGATTTCCGTGCCGACGCAGCGCGCCGTGACCTTCTTGATGAAGTCCTTGGCGACGGCGTAGTTGACGTCCGCTTCAAGCAGCGCCATGCGCACCTCGCGCATACCCTCCTTGACATTATCCTCCGTCAGCTTGCCTTTGCTGCTCAATTTGCGCAGCGCGCCCTGCAATTTCTCTGTCAAGCCCTCAAAGGCCATTGTTTTCCTCCTGATCAAAGCGAATCAGCGCGTCAATCATGCGTTCCGCGTCGTCGTAGCGGCCCTCGCGCATCATCGCCCGGCATTTCTCCAGCCCGTTCTCCACACGCTGAAACCGGGCGGCAACATGGAGCTTTTCCTCCATCTCGAACATCTTCCGCGCCGCGCGGGTGAGCAGTTCATGCACGCCCTGACGGCTGATGCCGACCTCCTGCGCGATTTCCGTCAGCGACAAGTCCTCCTCGCAGTGCAGGGTGAGCACCTGACGCTGCTTGTCGGTCAGCAATCCGCCATAGAACGCGGAAAGCCAATTCAGCTCGACTTTCTTGCTGATTTCGTCCTGTGCCATGTCAGCGCTCCTTGCTGTCAAGCATTTTCCGTTGACACCGATCTATGATACACGATTTTGCCGCACCTGTCAAGGGGTTTTGCCTGACAGCGCGAATTTTTCTGCGGACTTTTTCACGATTTTTCTGCGAATTGTAACATTCATGCTGCATTGCTTGACCTTTGGATGCGGCTGCTATATAATGAAAGGGAATAGACCACGACTTTGAACGAGGAGGTTTGCTGATGAAGAAGCAATTTCGCCGCGCAGGGGCGCTGATGCTGGCGCTGCTGATGCTGATGACGGCTGCCCCCGCCTTGGCGGAGGATGCGCCGAGTGCGGCAGACGGCACGCAGATAGAGGAGATTATCGGGGAAGAGCCGGCTGTGACGGAAGCCCCGACGGCGATTCCGACGGAGATCCCCACGGAAGCGCCGACGAATACGCCGATTCCGACGGAGATCCCCACCGAAGCGCCGACGGAAACGCCAATTCAGACCGAAATTCCCACGGAAGAACCGACAAATACGGCAATTCCGACGGAAATCCCCACCGAAGCGCCGACGGAAACGCCGATTTCGACCGACGCTCCCACCGAAGCCCCGACCGCCACGCCGGACGAGGACGTGTTTGTGCCGGGACTGGCGACCCTCCGCAGCGGCGCGAAGCTCTACGCGAATCAGCAGTTGACGGGCGACGCGGATGTGACCGAAGTGTCCGGCACGGTTTACGCCGAGGCGCGCACGGACAGCAAACGCGCGGTGCGGATTGCTTTCTATGATGGGGTGATTGTGCGCACGGCGTGGGTCAAGACCAGCAGCACCGAAATGCTGACGGACGAGCAGACCGCTGCATATGACGCGATTCCCCGCAAGCCGGAGGACGACCTGATGGCGGCGCACGGACATTTGCTTGCGCCGATTCCAGTGCATCCGGAGCAGAAGGAAACGCCCGCGCCGACGGAACAGCCGACGGAAGAACCGACCGCCACGCCGGAAGTCACCAATCCGCCGGAAGTGACGGACGCGCCGACGGACGTTCCGACCGAAGCCCCGACCGATGTTCCCGAAGTGACGGATGCCCCGACGAATCCGCCGGAAGTGACGGACGCACCGACCGAAGTGCCGGAAATTACCGAGCAGCCGACCGCCGCACCGGAAGCCACCAATCCGCCGGAAATCACCGAACATCCGACCGAAGCGCCGACGGACGAAATCATTTCGGATTACACCCCCGTCCCCGCGACGGACGCGCCGACCGCTACCCCCGCCCCGACGGATGCGAATGCCACCGAAATCCCCGAACCGACGATTTCCATCGCGCCGGATGAACTTGATGACCTCATCATTGGGCGTGCATTGGAGCAGCCGACGGGCATTTCCGCCTCCTACGAGCGCAGCGGCCGCATTACCCTCAAGTGGACGGCGGTAGAGGGCGCGAATGCCTATGCCATCTACTACAAGCCCGCGTGGGGCAGCGAATATTCGCTCCTTGGGCAGAGCAGCGGCACAACCTATTCCACCACCACCCCGCGCATGGGCACGGTCTACTACTACCGCATTCAGGCGCTGTATGTCGTGGGCGGACAGCAGGTCAGTCAGGGCGCGCAGTCGATGTCCTTCCCGTATATCGCGCTGGGCGATGTCGTGATTGCCGACCCGCGCGGCAAGGATACCTCCACCATCCGCCTGAACTGGACGCCCGTTGCAGGCGCGACGCACTACGATGTTGCCATGTCCCTGCACGACGCGGACGATTACAAGATTGTCCGCACCGACCTCACGGGCAGCCTGTGCGACATCCGCGATATTTCCTTCAACGAGACGTATGACTTCCTTGTTATCCCCAAGCGCAAGCTTAACAGCGGCGACGTGATTACGGGTCTGCCGTCGAGCAACCGCATGGTCGGCAGCCCGATGGAAACGCCGTCGTTTACAGGCTACGAGTGGACGGAAACGGGGCTGAAGCTGACGTGGGATGCCATTCCCGGCGCGATGGGCTACGTCATCTACCGCCGCGGCTTCCACGAAACGGGCTACCACAAGCTGATGGTCTCTGAGAACACCGCGACCACCTACATCGACACCACGATGAAGCCCGGCGAAGTGTACTACTACTTCGTTTACTCCTTCCGCCTTGCCCAGCCGCAGGGATGGCGCTGCTTCTCGCTCAAGGGCGACATCGGCATGGGCGTGTGGCTGCCCAAGACAACCGGGCTGACGGCAGTGTCCGCGCAGGAAAACAGCGTCCGCATTTCGTGGGCGGCGACTGAGGGCGCGAACAAGTATGATGTGTACATTTCCACCACGCCCGGCGGCACGCCCAAGGCGAACGGGCGCGTCAGCAACGCCTACGGTTACCACAACAGCGCCGTGCTGGGCAGAACGTACTATTACCGCGTGCGCCCGGTGCGCATTTTCTCCAATGGCGATGTGAGCGTGGGCGACTGGTCGGATGAACTGGCGTACACGCATCAGGAAGCCGTCGGCACATACCGCGCGCTGCTGATTGGCAACACCTATACCGGCGAATCGAACGAACTGCCCGGCTGCGACAACGACGTGGACGGGATGCGCACCATGCTCGGCCGCATGACCGCGACGCCGTACAGCGTGACGGTGAAGAAGAACATCCGCGCCGAAGAGATTCTCTCCAGCATTTCCTCGACGTTCGGGAATGCCAGCTACAACGACGTGTCGCTCTTCTACTACTCCGGCCACGGCGCGAACAGCGTCGGCGCGGACGGCAATCCGACGAGCTACCATGCCGCGCTGGTCGGTACGTTCCAGACGTACGTCTCGATTGCGCGCCTCAAAACCGAGCTGGACAAGATTCCAGGCAAGAAGGTCATCATCATCGACGCGTGCCACTCCGGGCAGTTCATTGCGCGTGACGGCACGATGACGCAGGTATCGTCCTCCGCATTCAACAGTCAGGTGGTCAACCTCTTCGCCAATGATGATCAGTTTTCCGGCGATGTCAACCGCACAGCGGTCGTGCTGGCGGCGGACGGCAGCGAACTGCTCAGCGAGGAAGCACCCGCCTTCATCGACCGTGCTGGGGAAACGAATTTCGCCAAGAGCGGCTACTACGTCATTACCGCGTGCCGCTCCGAGGAAAAGAGCGTCAGCACCGGCTACGACAGCAACGGTGACGGCAAAATCGACCGCTACTTTGGTCTGTTCACCTACGGCCTGTGCTACGGCAACGGCTGGAACCTCGCCCGAAACGCGGCGATTTCGTCCCTGAACGCCGACCTGAACAAGGACAGCAAGGTGACGCTTTACGAAGCGTACGTCTACGCAAAAGTGATGGCGCAGTCCCACAACCCGAACCAAACCGCCCAGATTTGGCCCGAAAACAGCGCGTTTGTGCTGTGGGGAAAATAATGTTTCTTCTCCGCTGGATTCAACATCCGGCGGAGTTTTTATGCAGGAAAACGCCGTCTGCGCGGCGAATTGTACGGTGCAAGAAAAGCGTGGAGGAGCAAAAACATGCTGATTCGCAATGCGACGCTGCAAATGAGCGCGACGGAGCGCACCTGCATGGATGTGCGCGTGATGAACGGCTGCGTGTGGGAGATGGGCGTGGCGCTTGTGAAGGGGCTGTACGAATCCGAAATCGACCTGTGCGGCGACGTGCTGATGCCGGGGCGGATGCTGGAAACGCCCATCTCTGCGGCGGACGAAAAGGCGCTTCGGCTGCTGTGCCGGAGGCTTTACCGCGAGGGCGTGCGGTATTTCGTGGCTGATTGCCCGGCGGATGCGCTCCTGCGCGTGCAGAATCGCCCGGAACGCCGCGGCGCGCTGCCCGTGACGGCACTGCCGAACCCCGAACCGCTCCGCTCCGGCACGGGAATGCCCCTGACGCGCTGGACGGCGGCGGGCGAATTTGTCGGCATGATGGACGAACACAGCGGCGACTGAGAGGTATATGAGATGAAGCAATCCCATCAAAATAGCGTCCTTTTCTGCGAAAGCGACCTCTATGCGCTGATGCAGCCGGATGCGCGGGAGCTGCTGGCGCTCTCCGACGAGGTGGATTTCCCGGCGCTGCGGGGGCAGTTCCACGGGGAGAACCTGCCGGAAATCTATCGGCGATTATCCGAAATCGCGGGCGCTGACCTCATGCCGCTGTGTGAGACGGAACAGCAATTGCGGCGAAAAATGCGGATTCCGGCGGACAGCGAGGTTCCGCTGACCCATCAGCAGAAACGGTTTTTGCGGGAGAATTACGCGCACCTGACGACCTTCACGGGCGCGTATGAAGCCGAGCGCTTTCTGGGACTGCGCGCGATTCAGGCGATGCAGCTGCGGGACACGTCGCCGGGGTATGCCGCGCTGGGAGCGTACCTGTTCAGTCAGGCGATGTGGCTGGCGTGGGAGACGCGGCAAAACGGCTATGCGCGGGTGAATTTTCTGGCGCGGGATGGGTATTTCGTCAAGGTGGCTTTCGAGCGGCTGAATGAAGTGCTGCGCCTGCCGGTGGAAACGGGCTATGTGCGCATTTCGCGTCAGGCGGCGCTGCCCCTGCAATTTCCCAAAGCAATTGACCTACTGTCCCTGCCGCTGCTGCTGGACATGACCGCCCACACGCCGGATTCGTTGCTGACGCTTCTGCATCCCATTGCGACGGAAAACGCGCGGGCGGCGCTGGCGGCGGAAATGCCGATGAATCAGCGGATGGATGCGCGGACGCAGTGGAACTTCGTGCGCATCTTCCGCGAAAAAGGGTATGACGCGGAAAAATATCAGCAGTACGAAAAGAATGCGAAGGCGTATTTGCTGCCGATGTTCGCGGGCAAATGCGCGACGTTCGATGTGGGGTACAACCTGCGGTCGGAAACGGTGATTCAGCGGCTGACGGGGGCGGACGTGACAGCGTACATCACCCACATTGACAGCGATTTGCCGATGCGCCGAGGTGTGCCGTTCCGGACGCTGTATGGCACGTCGCCGTATGTGTCATGGGTGGCGCGGGAGCAGTTTCTGCTGGAAAGAGGCGCGGCGACGATTGGCTATGACGCGCACGGCGCGGTACTGGGGCAGACGGATGCGCCGAGCAGCACGGTGCAGCAGATGCAGACGGACGCGATGCGGTTCGTTGCGGATATGGCGGATACGTTCGGGGCACGGCTGATGGATATGCACTTCCGCCCGCAGGATGGCTGCGCGGCGTTTGAACATTTCCTGCACACAGGGGCGATTCAGGCGGGTGCGGAGGTGGAAAACGCTTTCCTGGATGGTCAGGCGGGCGGGGACACGACGCGGGTGCAGTGGCGCTTGATGCAGACGGACGCGGTACAAGCGCGTCATCCCTTGCCCAAGTGGATGCGAAAATTGCAGCGCGCGGCGATTCGACTGGCGCATGACCCGCAATCTATCCGCCGGAAGTTATAACATTCTCATGAAATTCTCATGAAAATGCCCACTCGCCCCGCCGAAAATGACATTTCCTGCCCTTTACGAAAGGCGCGGGTTTGTGGTACAATAGGCGGGGATTACGACGAAAGGGGCTCCTTCCTTGAAGAAAAAGAAATGGGGCAGGATTCTCAGCATTGGCTTTATCCTCCTGTCGATGCTGATTGTGGTGCTGATTGCGTTCAACAACCCGGAGCTGATGAACGCATGGGACGTGCTTTTCACGCTGGACAAGCGGTGGCTGTTGCTGTGCCTGCTGGCGATGGTCGGCTATGTGTATGCCGAGGGCGCGGGGCTGTGCACCTTCCTGCGGATGGAGGGGTACAAAGTTAGCCTGAATACGGCGACGCATTTCTCCTTCGCGGGCATTTATTATGCGAATGTCACGCCCGGCTCGTCCGGTGGTCAGCCGATGCAGATTTACCTGATGAGCCAGCGCTCGATTCCCGCGGGTGTGGCCACATCGGCGCTGACGGCGCGGTATTTCTTCAATCAGCTGACATTGGTGGTGATGACGCTGCTGTTGTGGCTGAGCAACCGCGCGTATGTGGCGGAGCACTTGGGCAATGTCATCCCGCTGATTATCCTGGGCTGCGTGGTGAATTCCTTCTGTGTGCCGTCGATTCTGCTGGTGACGTTCCACCGCTCGTGGGTGGAGAAAATTGTGCAGTGGGGCATCCGCTTCCTGACGAAAATCCACATCTGCAAGAAGCCGGAGCAATGGCAGGCATCCGCCGAAACGACGATTGAGCATTTCCACGGTTCGCTGATGGATTTGGTGCATCACCCGATGCACCTGCTGGCGCAGCTTGTGATTTCGGTGGTGGAAATGTCGTGCCTGATGGTCGTGCCGCTGCTGGTGTACCGTGCCATGGGTCTGACCGGCACGCCGTGGTATCATGTGCTGACAGTTTCGTTCCTGCTGTTCGTGTCCGCCAGCTATACGCCGCTGCCGGGTGCGTCCGGCGCGCAGGAGGGCGGATTTCTCGTTTACTTCGGCAGCGTTTTTACCGGCGGCACGGTGTCCGTCGCGCTGCTGGTATGGCGGTTTATCACTTATTATTTGTGCCTGATTGTGGGCTGCGCGGACTCCATCTTCACCAGCCTGCGCAAGCGCGTGAAGCCGATTCGGCATGAGAAAAAGGGACAGACAAAGGAGCAATCATGAAACAGCAGGTGCATGGCAATGTGGCCGGCGTGCGCGATACGCTGATTGAAGCGCTTGGTCAATTATACGATTATGAGGTGGATGAGGACACGTTCCTCCCGCGCGAGCTGATGCAGGTGCTGGCGCGCTTTACGGGCGTGCTGAACCGGGAAATCGCGGTGTATATTACGCGCGACGGCGAAGTGGTGGACGTGTCCATTGGTACAGATCGGGACGTGGAGCTGCGCGACTACCGCCTGCGCCGCAACACTCAGCGCCTGAGCTGCGTCCGCTGCATCCACACCCACCCCAATGGCGACGGACGCCTCTCCGATGTGGATTTGTCGGCGCTGCGGTCGTTCCGCTACGACGCAATGGTCGCCATCGGCTGCCTGAAGGGCGAGCCGACGTTTGTGCAGAGCGCGTTTCTGGTGGAGAAGCAGAATCTGCTGATGGACGAGCCCGTCCGCTGGTACAAGACGCCCGATAACGACTGGATGCGGCAAATCACCGAGAGTGACCGCATTGTCGGCTGGGAGGCGGACGAGAAGGGCACGCATGCCAAGGAGCGCGCTGTGCTGATGGGCATCGAGAGCATGGAATCGCTGGATGAGCTGGCGCGCCTGGCGGACACCGCCGGGGCGGAGGTCGTGGGGCAATTCCTGCAAAAGAAGGATAAGCCGGATACGGCGCTGTTCATCGGGCGCGGGCGCGCGGATGAATTGTGCCGGCAGTGTCAGGCGCTGGAAGCTGATTTGTGCATTTTTGACGAGGAACTGACGGGCATTCAGGCGCGCAATCTGGAGGAGATTCTGCGCGTGAAGGTGGTTGACCGCACGACGCTGATCCTGGACATTTTCGCCCAGCGCGCATCATCCGCCGAGGGCAAACTGCAAGTCGAGCTGGCGCAGCTGCAATACCAGTCCAGCCGCCTGATTGGGCAGGGCTTGGTGCTGTCGCGGCTGGCAGGCGGTATCGGCACGCGCGGGCCGGGCGAATCGAAGCTGGAGATGAACCGCCGCCACATCCGCGAGCGCATGACGGAACTCCGCCGCCGCTTGGATGCGGTGGAGAAGCAGCGCGAACTGCGCCGCAAGAGCCGCGAGAAGAACGAAATCCCCGTCGTCGCGCTGGTCGGCTACACCAACGCGGGCAAATCGACGCTGCTGAATCAAATGACGGGCAGCGATGTGTATGTGCAAGACCAGCTGTTCGCGACGCTGGACGCGGTCAGCCGCCGCATCGAGACGGCGGAGCACACGCCGTTCCTGCTGGTGGATACGGTTGGGTTCATCCGCAAGCTGCCCCACGCGCTGGTCAGCGCCTTCCGCTCGACGCTGGAAGAAGCTGTGCTGGCGGATGTGCTGGTCATCGTCAACGACGGCGCATCGGAGGAAATCACGCAGCAGCACGACACAGTGCTGCAAGTGCTGTCTGACCTCGGCGCGACGGAGCAGCCGCGCATTGAGGTCATCAACAAGTGCGACCTGTACACCGACGAGGCGGGCGCGCCGATGCTGATTCCGGGCGCGGTACGGTTGAGCGCAAAAAAGGGCGAGGGCATCGCGGAGCTG
>ENA-OOUZ01001066-OOUZ01001066.1-human-gut-metagenome-genome-assembly--contig:-NODE-1066-length-11243-cov-2.471398_pt1 | contig 11243 bp, 10 predicted proteins | sample MGYA00241546_ERZ501274 | MGnify/ENA primary metagenome ERZ501274 (study PRJEB25962, sample SAMEA2042363) | human gut metagenome | biome: human gut; feature: human-associated habitat; material: faeces...
TCCGCTCATTCCACTTAGCGTAGCGCTGCTACGCTGCGTTTCATTCGCGTTAGCCTGAATGAAAAAATCGCGGCGCATCTTGGGGCATTTTCATCTAAAAATGGCATTCCATCCATGCGGATTATCTGCATGAAGGAGCAAAGCCATATGAAACTGCATTCGTTTTTTGAGTCTCTGCGCGAACTGCGCACATTCCTTTTGCTGTTCACGACGCAGGCGCTTTCGTCGCTCGGCAGCGCCATGACCAGCTACGCGCTTGTTATCTGGGCGTATCAGCAGAGCTGGTCGGCGCTGTCCACCGCGCTGCTGACGGTCAGCAGCTACGCGCCGTATGTCGTATTCAGCCTGTTCTGCGGCGCGCTGGTTGACCGCCTCGATACGCGCCGGACGATGCTCGTCAGCGATGCGCTTGCCGCGTGCACAACCGTCGCAGCACTCGTCCTGCTGCAAACGGGGCGGCTGCAAATCACGCACTTGTACCTGCTTAACGCGCTGAACGGCTTGATGAATACGCTCCAGCAGCCCGCCAGCGAAGCCGCAACGACCGCGCTGCTGCCGAAATCGCAGTACCAGCGGGTCGGTGGACTGCGGTATCTCTCGTCCAGCCTGTCCGGGCTGCTGACACCTGTGCTGGCAATGGCGCTGATGATGCTCGGCGGTCTGCGCGCAGTCATGTTCGCGGATTTGGCGACATTCGTCGTCGCGTTCACGGCGCTGCTGTGCTTCATCCGCATTCCGAAGCGGCAAACTGGCAATCAGCACGAGTCCTTCCTTGATTCGACCCGGCAGGGGCTGCGGTTCTTCCGCCAAGCGCCCGGGCTGCTGACGCTCGTGCTGTACCTCGCGGCGATTAACCTCGTCTCGTCCATGTACGAAGCTGCGCTGCCGTCGCTGCTGCTCTCGCGGAGTTGGGGCGGGGAGACTGTCATGGGCATCTTCTCCACCGTGACCGCGCTGGCGACGCTGATGGGCAGCCTGCTCGCCGTCCTGCTTCCTGCGCCGAAAAGCCGCGTGCGGGTGGTGTGCGGCTGTCTGCTCGTCTCGATGGGCACGGAGAACTTCCTGCTCGCCTTCGGGCAGAATCTGCCGACGTGGTGCGTGGGCGCTGCGCTGGGGTGGCTGCTGATTCCCGTCATGAGCGCGAATCTTGATGCGCTGATGCGGCTGAACATCCCGGAAGAAATGCAGGGAAGGGTGTATGCGGTGCGGAATGCGCTGCAATTCTTCACAATCCCGGTCGGGTATACGCTGGGTGGGGCGCTGGTGGATGCGGTGTTTCGGCCGCTGATGCGGAATCCGCTGCCGTGGCTGGAAATGCTGTTCGGACGGGATGAAGGCAGCGGCGCGGCCTGCTTTTATGGGGTGCTGGCGCTGATGGGGGTGCTGACCTGCTTGTTTTTTCAGAGTAGGAAATCCCTAAAGACACTGGAAGGGGATAAAGCCGCTTAACCCAAGGGGCAGGGGAAGTGCAAACAAGCCGGAGTACCCGCAAGCAAATCCAACCGACCAGCATCGGGAGAAGCTGTTTCTCTCGGTGCTGGTCTTTTTGCTGCGGGGAAAATCGCTCATGCGAATTCCGCTACTCCCACTTCCGCTGATGAAAAAAGACCGCCTGCGCACTTGCAGACGGTCTTGCAGAAAAACGGGATTATTCCGCGTCCTCCACGGTGAAGGTGGGGATAACGCCGCCTTCGTAGGTGTTGATCATGTAGTCGTAGGCTTCCTTGGAGGTCAGCGCGGTGTGCAGCGCCTTCAGCCAGTCGGAATCAAGGTCAGCGGGACGAACCGCGACGATGTTTGCGTACAGGGTAGCGAACTCAGAGTCAGCCGCTTCGACAAACAGGCCGTTCGTAGTGGGCTTCAGGCCAGCGTCCAGCGCGTAGTTGCCGTTGATGACGGCAATGTCGTAGTCTTCGAGGGTGGGGGCAAGCAGTTCAGCCGCCACTTCGTCAAACACATAGCCGTGGGGGTTCATTTCGGCGGTGATGTCGTACTTGGTCAGGGCAGACGCAGCGGTCGTTCCTTCCGGCACGGTAATCAGGCCAGCAGCCTCCAGCAGCAGCAGAGCACGGGTCTCGTTGGAGGGGTCGTTCGGCAGGCCGATGTGCGCGCCGTCCTGCAGGTCAGCAAGGCTGGTCACTTTCTTGGAGTAGATGGCGAAGGGCTCATAATGCACGGTGAACGCGGACACAAGCTGTTCGCTCTCGGAAGCGGTTTCGTTGTAGGAGTCGAGGTAGGGCTTGTGCTGGAAATAGTTTGCGTCGTCCGTGCCGTCAGCAACTGCCGGATTCTCCAGCACATAGCCTTCGTACACAACGACTTCGAGCTTGTAGCCCAGTTCCGCCAGCTTTGCCGTCACCGCTTCGGATTCGAGAATCTCCGCGTGCGGGGCAGCCGTCGCGCCAACGCGGATGACCTTCAGTTCGTCCGCAGACGCAACCGTCAGGGACAGCGCCAGAACCAGCGCCAGAACCAGCGCCAGAGCCAGAGCAAAGAACTTCTTCATTGTAAGCACTCCTTTCATTTTCGGGAAACCTATTTATTCAAACACCATACGGGTGAATGAAACGATTCGGGGGAGACGCAAGGGGCTTCGACCCTCTCGACACCCTTTTTGCGATGGAGTTGGTGACACGCCCATGCAGCGTCCGCGTGCTTATCCTTATTTCCGGCGGCGGTGGTCAATCGCGTGGCTGAGCCAAGTGCCGCCCATCTGGAAGAACTGCACCAGCAGCACCAGTACGATGCTTGCCGCGTACATCACGTCGTACTGCCGCTTGTTCAGGCCGTAGGTAATCGCGACCTTGCCCAAGCCGTCGCCGCCCGCCGTGCCCGCCATCGCGGTGTAGCCCAGAATTGTGGTGATGCAAATCGCGAAGCCGTTGACCAGCGACGGCATGGCTTCGGGAATCAGCACCTTCCGCACAATTTGGAAGGTTGTCGAACCCATCGCCTGTGCAGCTTCCACCACGCCGTTGTCTACTTCCAGCAGGCTGCCCTCGACCATGCGCGCCACATACGGGAACGCGCTGACCGTCAGCGGGATGATGATGGACACCGTGCCTGTGCCGCGGCCGAGAATCGCGCGCGTTGCGGGGAAGAGCATCACCATCAGGATGATGAAGGGCACGGAGCGGAGCAGGTTGACAATCACGCCGATAATGCGGTTCAGCGTCGGCTTCGGGAGAATGCCGTCCTTGCGGGTGATGACCAGCAGGACGCCCAGCGGCAGACCAATCAGGTAGGCAAAGAATGTTGCGGGCAGGGTCATCAGGAGGGTATTGCCTGTTTCCTCCAGCAGCATGGAACCCAGCCGTTCCCACGTCATGCTCATGCGCGCACCTCCTCGACCGTCAAGCCGCGTTCTTTCAGGTATTCAATCGCCCGGTGGCAGACCATCGGGTCGTCGGGGCGGCTGATGAGCAGCTGCCCGTACTGTGCGCCGTTGAGTGTGTGCACGTCCGCGCTGCGGATGCTCAGCGGCACGCCGAGGTGCAGGATGAGGTCAGCGACAATCGGCTCAGCGATTGTTTCGCCGTTGAAGACGATGCGGATGGCAGGTTTCTCCTGCACCTGCTCGTGATTTTCGCTTGCGACGATGCCGAACAGCCGCTTGCCTGCTTCGCTGCGGGTGTGGGTGAACACATCGTCGACGCTGCCCTCTTCGGCAATCACACCGCCGTCGAGAATCGCGACATGTGTGCAGATTTGGCGGATGACCGCCATTTCGTGGGTGATAACGACGATGGTGATGCCCATCTCCCGGTTGATTTTTTGCAGCAGGCGGAGGATGGCTTGCGTCGTCATGGGGTCAAGGGCGCTGGTTGCTTCGTCGCAGAGCAGCACTTCGGGGTCGCTGGCGAGGGCGGGGGCGATGGCGACGCGCTGGCGTTGACCGCCGGACAGCTGCGCGGGGTATGCTTTCGCCTTGCTTTCCAGCCCGACAACTTCCAGCAGCTCCTTCACACGGGCGTTGATTTTCGCGCGCGGCACGCCGATGCACTCCATCGGGTACGCGATGTTCTTCGCGACCGTCTGCTGCATGAGCAGGTTGAACTGCTGGAAAATCATGCTGACCTTGCGGCGCATCTGGCGAAGCTGCTGCTTGTTCATGTCCGGCACGTTCTGCCCGTCAATGAGGATTTTGCCCTCTGTGGGCGTGTCGAGGCGGTTGACGCAGCGGATGAGGGTGCTCTTGCCTGCGCCAGAGAGACCGATGATGCCGAAAATATCGCCCTTGCGAATCTTCAGGCTGATGTTGTCCAGCGCGACGACCTCGCCGCCGGTTACGGGGTAGACCTTCTTGACGTTCTGCAGCTCAATCTGCATGGGTGGTTGAACCGGCTGCTTAAGCGTCTGCTGGGGTGCTTCGTTGCTCATGATGTTTGCCTTTCCTTTCCCGAAATCGTCCGGGCAAAAAAACAGGGGATGCCGGCATCTCTTCGATGCAGCCTCCCCAACAATTGCGGTAGGTTCTGCCGGAGGAATTGCTTTCATCCTCCAGCCATCCGTCAGGCGGAATGGCGCATCGAATTCGCGGCACGACGAAACATGCTCATGTTGCACATGCACATGGGCATCATCATGTTCATCATCGCAGCGGCGAACTTCATAGCGCGTAACTCCTTTCCTCTGCGGATGAAAGAATCATACCATGTTGCTATGCATTTGTCAACCCCGAATTTGCCTGAAAATTGTTTTTTCCCTGTTTTCCCAGCGTATTCGCCGATTTTTCCCCTCTTGCATCCCGTTTCGCCTTATGCTACAATGGCGGTAAGGCGGATTTTGCGCCAAAATCCGAAATCAAGCAGATGAAAAGCGGCATTTCGCCAGAAAGGAAGCTCCCGCATGGATGACCAGAACATCCGGCTGAACATTGCCGGTCACGCGCACTACGAGTACGCAGAAGTCGCGCGCAGCTACGTCCCTGTGCACTGGCATGACGCGCTGGAACTGATTTATATCCTCAGCGGCGAGCTGACCGTCGAGACCGAGCAGCACCGCTGGCAGCTTCACGCTGGGCAGTGCATCTGCATCAGCCCTTACGTTCTCCACGCCACCATCAGCCTGTCCGGCAACAATGCTCTTGTGCTGCAAATCCCGACCGAGAAATTGGGGGACTTCGCGCCGGAAACGCGTTCGCGCCAGTTCATCTGGGACGCGGAGACGACGAATCCGACGATGATGGCGGCCATCGAGCGCGTGAAACAGAAGCTGCTGCAAATGCAGCATACAGCCAGCAGTAATTCGCCCTTTAGGGACATCCGCATGGCGAGTCTGCTGCTGGAAATCACTTATCTGCTCTACGAGGAGTTTTCGTGCCCAGTGACGGAAGGCAGCATCTTCCGGCGCGAGAAGAACCGTCAGCGGCTGTCAGCGGTGATTGCGTACACCGAGGCGCATTATCGGGAGGATATCGCCCTGAGTGATGCGGCGGCAACGCTGCACATGCACCCGAATTCGTTCTGCCGCTTCTTCAAGGAGAACACAGGCGTGACGTATCTGAATTACCTAAACGAGTATCGGCTGTCGAAGGTGTATGAGGATTTAGTGACGACGGACGTGGCGCTGCATGAGATTTTGGAGAAGCATGGCTTCACGAACTACAAGCTGTTCCGGCATATGTTTGCGGAGCGGTTTCATACCACGCCGGGGCGGATGCGGGAAGAGCTGCGATAAAAAACGAGAAACATGGGCGTGCGGGTGAAGGAATCAAGAGGGCGACCGCAGACATCCGTCTGTTTTCATGCCCCTTTGCCGCCTCCGCAGAGGCGAATTCCCTTGCGGCAAGGCAGCAAAGCAGCGGAGAACAGCATCCATCAGAATCCGTAAAAATCCACATGAAAACACCCCGCAATTTCAATCATTGCGGGGTGCGTTTTTGTGCTGTCAGCGCAAACGCGCGTCAGGCATTAGTCCACATGGACACCGTAGATGGCTTCCAGCTTTTCGCGGCGTTCGTCGATGATGTTCTGACCGCCGGAAGCGAGGTAGTCCGCCATGCCCTTGTCGTACACGGAGTCGAACTGGTCAACGGGCGCGACAACCGCCTGCGTCAGCATAGCGTCGCGCTTGGAGTTCAGGGAAGTGCCAACGTCTTCTTCCGCGGAGATTGCGCCGCAGGAGAACTTCTTCACAATGCGGCCGTTCAGCTTGCCGTAGGTGTTCGCGGTGATGATGAAGTCAGGATTCACGCCGGGGTAGCTCAGCGCTTTGGTCGCCGCGGTGGCATCGCCCAGATACAGACCGTTGACGGTGATGGTGTGGTCGATGTTCATGCCGGAGTTCATGATCCATTCGCCGGTGGCGTTGAGCATCTCATACGCGCCGTTGTCGGTCATCTTGTAGGTAACGCCTTCCTTGCCGGTCTGCAGGAACTTGATGGTTTCTTCGGAGGAGATGAAGTTCAGGTACAGCAGGGAAGCCAGCGGTTCGTCGTTGGTCGCAGGGAAGAACACCTTGCGGTCAATGCGGTCAGCCAGATACTTGCGGGTGATGCCAGCGTCGTTCTGGAAGCAGTCCACAGCGATGAAGCCAGCGTCTGCGCCGTTAGCGCGGGTCAGGTTCGCCTGAATGGAGTCTTCGCCATTGCGGTAGGGGTAATCCCAGTTGTGGATGAAAGCGCCGACGAAGCCGGACTTCATCATGTCGTCCTCAACGCTTGCGTCCGTGTACAGCGCGAAGTCCTTCCAAATCAGACCTTCGTTGTACCACTGGTTCAGCACGCGGATGCCTTCCTTGTAGTTCGGGTAGAGCAGGTGACGGTCGTCGTAGCCGTAGACATACAGCGTTTCGTCGGACACATCCTCCGGCACCTTGGAGACATTCAGCAGGTCAGCGCGCCAGCCGATGTCGGTGCTGATGGAGAAGGGAACCATCTTCGCGGCGTCGGCGCCCAGCAGCAGCTCAGCGTTGTCGCGGAAAGCGATCAGGCAGTTGTGGAACTCTTCCTCGGTCGTGGGGAGTTTCAGACCCAGCTTGTCCAGCCAGTCCTTGCGGATGAAGGTGTTGATGCGCGCGGATTCCGCCAGCACCGCTTCAATCGCCCACACGGAGCCGGTTTCCGGATCCTGATCGTAGTAGATGTTGTAGTCGCCCAGCAGCGCCCACAGATCCGGCAGCAGATCCTTGTATTCGGTCAGCAGCGGATTCAGGTCGATGATGCCGTCCATGCCCGCGAAGGTCTGGATCGTCGGGTAGGAGTAGGTGACGCACACGTCGGGCGCGTCGCCGGTGGCGAGCAGGTTGTTCAGGTCGTCAACTTCCGTCCAGCGGCCGACAGACACCAGTTCAACGTCCACGTTGTACTTGTCAAGCATGCCCTGCTTGATGTACTGCGCGTACACGCTGCTGGTCGGGTCAGAGCCGCCGTCATTGTAACGGTTGTAGACTTCCACGGTGATGTGGCGGGTTTCGGTGAATTTGCCGTCCACAAAGCCGTTGTCCGCGGATGCGGTCGTGAAGATGCACAGAGACAGCACCATCGCGAGCGCAAGAACCAGAGACACAATGCGTTTCATAGGGGGTTCCTCCTTTTTATTTGCAGGGCTCACACGTCCCTGAAATACGGTGTTATAATACTATTTCCTGCATTCACCTGCACCATCTGCTCGCGCCTTGGTGCATTCTCATTTGGAAATAGTATAGGGGCATCAGCCCTTGACTGCGCCAATCGTGACGCCGGTGACGAAATAGCGCTGCAGCCACGGGTACACCAGCAGAATCGGCACGGTTGCAAACATGACGGACGCCATCTGAATCGTCTTGGAAACGCCGGCGCTGAAGAAACCTTCCTGCGTGGCGATTTCGCTGCTTTGCGTGGAGTTTTTGATGATGTTGTACAGCAGCAGCTGAATCGGCCAGTACTTTTCCGCCTTGCTGGATTTCAGGTACATCAGCGCATCGGAGAAGCCGTTCCAGCGGCCGACGGCGTAGAACAGCGCCAGCGTCGCCAGAGAGGGCAGAGACAGCGGCAGATACACCGTCACCAGCGTGCGGATTGGGCCTGCACCGTCAATCTCCGCCGCCTCGCGAAGGCTGTCCGGCACGCTGTAGAAGAACGAGCGCAGCACGATGACGTTGAACACGCTGATGCAGTTCGGCAGAATCAGCGCCCACGGGGTGTTGAGCATCTTGAGGTTGTTCAGCAGGATGTAGCCCGGAATCGTGCCGGCACTGAAGTACATCGTGAACAGGATGATGAAGTTGATGACCTTGCCGCCGCGCAGATTTTTGTAAATCAGCGGGAAGGCGGTGCAGACGGTCAGCACAAGGCTCAGCACCGTGCAGACGACGGTCAGGATGCCCGTCCACGCCAGCGACCATGTGTACTTGCTATCGCTCAGAATGGTCTTGTACGCCTCAAAATTCCAGCCCTTGGGCCAGAGGAACACGTCGTTGCGAATCAGGTGTTCGCTGGAGGACAGGGAGCTTGCCAGCACGTTGACCATCGGCAGCAGGCAAATCAACATCGTCAGAAAGATGATGAAGGCAATGATGAAGTCGCCCACGCGGGTCTTTTGGGATTTGATCATGCCCTGATGGACTTTTTTGCCGTTGAAGGTAGTTGTCGTCGCCATATCGCAGCCTCCTTACATGATGCCCGGCTCGTCGAACTTCTTCGCCAGCGTGTTCGAGGCAAGCAGGAAGATGACGCAGACGACGGACTGGAACAGACCGACCGCTGTGGACAGGGCGAACTGGTTGCCCTTGATGCCGCGCTCGTAGACGAAGATGGAAATCGTCTTGCTTGCGCCCTCAACCAGCGGGTTGCTCAGGGTGAACGGACGGTCGAACTCGCTGCCGAGGATGCGGCCGAGGTTCATAATCAGCAGGATGATGATGGTGGAGCGGATGCCCGGCAGGGTGATGTGCCAGATTTTGCGCAGGCGGCTCGCACCGTCCACTTCCGCCGCTTCGTACAGCTCCGGGCTGATGCCGGTCAGCGCGGCGAGGTAGATGATGGTGTTCCAGCCGCATTCCTTCCAGATGCCCAGCACGATGTAGGTTGCGCGCCAGTTGTTCTCCGTGCCTAAGAAGGCGATATTGGTGCCGAATATCTGGTTAACCAGACCATCGTTGGTTGCCAGCAGCCGCAGCGACAGACTGGAGATGATAACCCAGCTCAGGAAGTGCGGCAGGTACAGCACGGTCTGTGCGACGCGCTTGAACTTCGGGAACGCCAGCTCGTTGAGCAGCAGCGCCATCAAGATGGGCATCGGCGTGCCGATAACGAGGTCAAGCAGGTTCAGGATGATGGTGTTCTTCAGCGCATCGATAAAGTTCTTATCGTTGAATGCCTTGATGAACCATTCCCAGCCGCCGTTTTTCGCCCAATCCAGCAGCCACGGCGCTTTCAGAATGTTGTTCTTCTTGAACGCCAGCAGAATGTAGGACATGGGAACGTAGCGGAAAATGATGAAGAACGCCAGCGGCACGAGCAGCAGCAGATACAGCGTGCCGTATCGCTTCAAGTACGTTCCCCACCGCATGGTGGAACGTCCGGTCAAATCCCGGCGGACAATCGCCTTGGTAGATTGCAAAAGGATCCCTTCCTTCCCTTTTGAATTGCGCAACGACGAACATCGTTCATCTGGCTTTATTATCGCCTGATTACACATTTGACGCTAATCATTTTTAGCGAAATATCTCTCATTTTTAGCGATTTTTGTACCGATGAAACGAGTATAGATTGTAATTTTCTATACAATTCAACCAAAGTGATGAATTCCGCATCTCAAATCGGAATTTCGCGCCTGCCGTGATTGACATTTCCGCCCGAAACGGCTATGATGAAGAAAACAGCACCTTGAAGGCGCGCCCGCGCCGAAGAAGTCAAGGGGCGAGCAAAAAGCCGGAAAGGAGGACGTAACGCTGTGAAGAGCAACATGTGGTACATGCGCCAAAAGGAAGAATTCGGCGAAGACCGCAGTCAGGGCATCCGTTTCTACGATAACACCCAAACCTGCGATTACCTCCCGCATTGGCATATGACCTATGAGGTCATCATGGTTATCGCCGAGGACCTCACTGTCATCGTCGAAAACGAGCGTCATCTTCTTCATCCGGGCGATATCATGGTTATCCCCTCCGGCGTCGTCCACGAAATCCACACACCCCCGACCGGCCACCGCTATTACTTCCTCCTTGACCGCGAGCGCCTGTTCATTATCGACGGTCTGCTGGCGGCAGAAGAAGCCCTCCAGCCGTGCGTGGTGATTCGCAAGGGCAGCGCGCCCGAAATTGAGCAGCGCGTAAAGACCGCTGCGGCTGAGGCTGGGGTGGCGCGGGATCGCTTTGGATTAACGGTCGCGCGGCTGGAATTGAGCCGGATGCTCATTGACCTGCTCCGCCGCCACGCGCAGGAACACGGCACAGAACTGAACCGCCGTGTCCGCCACAAGGAGCAGACGCAGATGCTCTTCGTCGATATTCGCGACTATGTGATGGCGCACTGCGCGGAGGATTTGACGCCGCAGAACATGGCGGACAAGAGCGGGTACAGCCGTTACCACTTCGAGCGCCTTTTCTACGACTGCTTAGGCATATCGTTCCACGAATTCCTGACCCGCCAGCGGCTGACGCTCTGCAAGCAGCTTCTGGAACGGACGGATGATTCGATTACGTCCATTGCGGGGCAGTCGGGCTTCGGCAGCATTGCGACCTTCAACCGGGTTTTCCAGCAATATGAGGGCATGTCGCCCTCTGCATACAGAAAAAGCGGTGCTGCCCAATCAAAATAATATAGGAGAGGATGCGCATGAAGTCATTTGTGCAGAAACACGGAAAACTGCTGATTAGCGTCGCAGTGGCGCTGATGGTGGCTGCTGCCTGCATGGGTACGCTCATGCAGAACAAGCAGACGCGAAGTCTGGTCGGCGCATGGATGATTTACGACGGCTATGATGGCGGCGATCTTGCGCCAAACGTGCTGGTGTTCGCGGCGGATGGCACGGGTATCGGCTATGCGCTGGACAGCGACGGGCTGGACAACGGGATGGAGAACATCCTCCTCCCGCGTGAGCGGCTTTCGGATGCACAGCCATTCCATTGGCAGCAAAGCGGCAAAACGCTGACGATGACATACGACGCGGGTGACACCCGGCAGCTGGAAATCGGCATTTCCCCGATGGGAAACACGCGGGAATTGTCGCTGACCCTTGGGGGCTTAGGTGGCGGGTGGATTCCCGTGACAATCGCAGAGTAATACTATTTCCAGATTCAACTGCGCCATCTGCTTGCGC
>ENA-OOUZ01001076-OOUZ01001076.1-human-gut-metagenome-genome-assembly--contig:-NODE-1076-length-11114-cov-1.660096_pt1 | contig 11114 bp, 7 predicted proteins | sample MGYA00241546_ERZ501274 | MGnify/ENA primary metagenome ERZ501274 (study PRJEB25962, sample SAMEA2042363) | human gut metagenome | biome: human gut; feature: human-associated habitat; material: faeces...
TAAACGGACTCGGTGCGCCGCGCGCTTTCTTCACGCCTATCCTGCGACAGATTCAGTTCCCGAACACTTCGTACGGCGAAGACTACGCTCTCGGACTCGCCTTCAGTCGCAAGTACCGCATCGGCAGAATCTTCGACGAGCTTTATCTGTGCCGCCGCTGGGACGGCAACAGCGACGCCGCCCTCAGCATAGAGCGCCAGAACGCCAACAACCTGTATAAGGACCGCCTGCGCACGCTGGAGATTGCGGCGCGCCAGCAACTCTCCGAAGGCACCGCAGACGCCTCAGCCGACAGTTCGCTGCAGCGCTTCTTCAACCGCCAGCTGGAGGTGTGGGAGGATGCCAGACAGCACTTCCACGACCTGCGCAACGTGAAGACGCGCGAGTTGTCGTGCGGCGAGATTACACTCAAGCTGCAGTTCAACCCTGCACGCATCGTCTCTACGGGCGCAAATATCGACCGCAAGACCATCGCCGAGCGTCCCTGCTTCCTCTGCGAGCAGAACCGACCGAAGGAGCAGATGCAGAAGCAGGTGGACAAGAACTTCACGCTGCTCGTCAACCCCTTCCCTATCATGCCGCAACACTTCACCATTCCGCTGCGCACGCACCGTCCGCAGAGCATCGGCATGAACTATGGCGAGATCTACCGACTGCTCAACGCCTACCCGACGCTGACGGTTTTCTATAACGGACCGAAGTGCGGTGCGTCGGCTCCCGACCACATGCACTTCCAGGCTGTATGTTCGGGCATGCTGCCGCTGCAGACCAACTGGCCCCGACTGAGCCGCGACACCGAAGTGCTCATAAAGAACGACGAACGTGGTGCGATAACAGCCGTACGCGGCTTCGCCGTGCCCGTATTCTCTATACGCACCACCGACCAGCACACGGGCGAACAGCTCTTCCGCAAGCTCTATTCGGCGCTGCCGATGCACGGCGGCGATACCGAGACGATGATGAACATCATAGCATGGCGCGACGGCGACGACTATCAGGTGGTGGTGATACCACGCACGAAGCATCGTCCCGACTGCTACTTCGCCGACGGCGAGCAGAAGCGCCTCGTCAGTCCGGGTTCGCTCGACATGGCTGGCTTCATCGTCACACCGCGTAGCGAAGACTTCAACACGCTCAGCGCAGACGAAGCCGTAGCTATCTTGAAGGAGTGCGGCATGGACACGGCTACGTTCAACGAGACAGCCGAGAAGCTGCGCACACTTGCAGCGGGCAACCTCGCTTCTAACACCCACTTCGCAGGCAAGCAGCCGAACGTATCGGTAGGCATCGTGAGCGGCGCGAAGATATCTTTCTCGCTCAACAAGCCGTACATGGCTAAGGGCAACCTGATTGAGGGCGAGCAGGTGGTTGAGTTCCATGAGGGCGGCATCCTGTGGAACGGCAACCAGTATCGCGAGCTTACTTTCCATCCGCAGCAGAACGACGCCTCGTTCTCTCTGCACGACGTAACAATCGGCGTCAACTTCCACTGGGAGCGTCAGGAGACGCAGACCTTCCTGGGCACACTGCGACTCGTGGTAGACTCAGACCGCGTCTGCGCCATCAACGAACTGCCCGTGGAGTCGTATCTGGAGAGCGTCATCTCAAGCGAGATGAGCGCCACATCGAGCCTCGAACTGCTCAAGGCGCACGCCGTCATCTCGCGCAGCTGGCTGCTTGCGCAGATTGAACAGCGCCACAAGCAGCAGACGGGCGCCGGAGGCAGCGGTTTCTTCTCGTTCATACGCAAGGACGACGAGCTGATAAAGTGGTACGACCGCGAAGACCACACCATCTTCGACGTATGCGCCGACGACCACTGCCAGCGCTATCAAGGCATAACGAAGGCTACGAGCAAGCATGTGGCGGAGGCTATACACGCCACACGCGGACAGATACTGATGGACAACGACGAGATATGCGACGCACGCTTCAGCAAGTGCTGCGGCGGTGCGACGGAGGAGTTCCAGTATTGCTGGGAGAACGTAAAGAAACCGTATCTTGCGGCGATACGCGACGTGGCTGACGCAAGCTCTTGCGGATGCAGCAACGCCGCAGCCGCAGAACTGCCCGACCTGACCGTAGAGGAAAACGCTGAACGCTGGATTCGTACAGCTCCGGAGTCGTTCTGCAACACCGACGACAAGAAGATACTCTCGGAAGTGCTCAACGACTACGACCAGGAGACGACCGACTTCTATCGCTGGCACGTCACTTACAAACAGGACGAGCTGAAGAGTCTCATCACAGAGCGTCTGAAGATGGAGTTCGGCGACATTCTCGACCTCGTTCCGGTGGAGCGTGGCAGCAGCGGACGCATCTGCCGCTTGAAGATTGTGGGCTCGGAACGCACCTTCACTATCGGTAAGGAACTGGAGATACGCCGCGCGCTCAGCGATACGCATCTCTACAGCAGCGCCTTCGTGGTTGACAAGGAGGACGTAAAGGACGGCGTGCCGCAGACCTTCCGACTCACGGGTGCAGGATGGGGACACGGCGTGGGACTCTGCCAGATTGGTGCCGCAGTAATGGGTGCCAAGGGCTATAACTACGACCAAATTCTGCTGCACTACTATCGCGGAGCGGAGATAAAGAGGATATATAAGTAGTTTCAGGGGGTGCACTTGTCTCAAGTGCACCAACCAAGCAAGAACTGCACCAATTTTGAATTAAGAATTCGCAACTCAAAATCCAAAACTCAAAACACAAAATTGCCTTTGGCAATAATTAAAAATTAAAAATTAATAATTGAAAAAGACTAATCCGTGGGCATGGATCCCCACACTATATTTCGCAGAAGGCCTGCCCAACGTTGTCGTTACAGCCCTGTCGGTAGTCATGCTGATGCAGATGGGACTGAGCGATGCTGAGGTGGGACTCTACACGGGCTGGCTGGCTCTGCCTTGGGTGGTAAAGCCGCTATGGAGTCCGTTCATCGACCTGCTGAAGACAAAACGCTGGTGGGTGCTCACGATGCAGCTGTTCATGGGCAGTGCGCTGGCTGGCATCGCCTTCACGCTACCTACGTCGTTCTGGTTTCAGGGCACGATGTTCTTCCTCTTCGCTATGGCGTTCGCCAGTGCCACGCACGACATCTCTGCCGACGGCTTCTACATGATAGAGCTTGACGAGCACAATCAGGCGAAGTACGTCGGACTGCGCAATACGTTCTATCGACTCGCCGTCATCTTCGTGAACGGCGCGCTCGTGTCGCTCGCCGGCTTCCTTGAACATCAGTTGCAGATGCCTGTGGTCTACACCTGGACGCTTATCTTCTACGCGCTCGCGGCACTCTTCATCGGCATTTGGCTCTACCACTGCAAGATGATGCCGCGTCCTGCCGACGACGTCAGTTCGGAGAAGAGCGTTGGAGAGGTGGCAAGCGAACTGAAAACGATGCTCGCCACATTCTTCTGCAAGTTCGGCACAAAGGAGACGGTGTTCGTGATGCTATTCCTGCTGTTCTACCGCTTTCCGGAAGCTCTGCTGAACACGATGACAAAGACGTTCCTCATGCGACCTACAGCCGAAGGCGGAATGGCTCTGACACCCGAGGAGTACGGACTGGCGCAGGGCACTGTGGGACTCATCGGACTGCTCTTGGGCGGAATACTCGGCGGCGTGCTCGTCAGTCGCGACGGCATGAAACGCTGGCTGTGGCCGCTCGTATGCGCCATCACACTGCCCGACGTGGTGTACATCTACCTCAGCTACACGCTCGACTCTAATCTGTGGGTCGTATCGTCGTGCCTCTTCGTGGAGCAGTTCGGCTACGGCTTGGGCTTCACGGTATTGACGCTCTACATGCTTTACTACAGTCAGGGCAAGTTCCGCACCTCACATTATTCTATATGCACCGGCATCTCCTACCTCGGACTGATGCTGCCGGGCATGGTGTCGGGCTACGTTAAGGACATCATGGGCTACAAGATGTTCTTCATCTTCGTGATGGCGTGCTGCCTGATCACGTTCCTCGTGACGGCGTTCCTGAAGATTGACCCCGAGTTCGGAAAGAAGAAGGAGTAGAGAGTTTTGAGTTTTGAGTTTTGAATTATGCGCTACGCGCATTTTGAGTTATTCAATTTTGAATTAAGAATTCGCAACTCATAATTCAAAACTCAAAATCGCAGGCGAAGCCGAGAATAATTCAAAATTCAAAACTCATAAATTCAAAATTGCCGAAGGCAACAATTCAAAATTCAAAACTCAAAATTCAAAATTCATAAATGTTAGACAAGCAAAAGAAAACAACCTACCGCCCACACCGCAGAGGTGCAAAGACCCGCTGCCTGTGGTTTCCGTCGCTGATGTTCGGTGACGGATTGGCTGTGTCTGTGCTTGTTCTGACGATGGTGATGCTGCGCCGCATGGGACTTGACACCCCCGACACAGCGCTTGCCATCGCCTTGCTATGTCTGCCCGTGCTGCTGCGCCCGCTGTTCGAGATGATAGTCACCCACTTCTGGGGCACCACAAAGGTATGGATTCTCTCCACACAGTTCATCTCCGCTCTCTCGCTCGCCGCCGTAGCCTTCACGCTCCATACGAGCTACTGGCTGCTGGGCACGGCATGCTTCATGCCGTTCTTCGTCTGCTCGGCTCTGTTCTACAACATCGCCCTGCACCGCTTCTATGTCGACACGCCGATGAAGAAGTTGAGGTGTTGTGATGGTGAGATGGTGACATTACATTCGTCAAATCTCAACACCTCAACACCTCAACATCTCAACCCATAATTTCCGTGGTGATAGTAGACGACGACCGCCTGCAGGGGCAGCTTCTCAACGAGATGCTCCGGCGCATCGACGGCGTGCAGTTCGACATCACGACGACCATACACGCCGACGAAGCCATCAGGATTGCTGTGGAGAAGAATCCGCACATCGTGTTCACCGACATCGAGATGCCGGAGATGAACGGCAGCGAGATAATGCGCCGCATACGTAGTGCATCGTCGGCTACATCTGCAACCGACAAGTCCGTACTCCGCACGAAGTTCGTGGCTATGACGGCACACGAGCAGAGCATCATGCCGCAACTGCGCAGCGACGGCTTCGACGCCTGTCTGTTCAAGCCGTTCTCGGTGCAGACGCTCGCCGCCACCATCTGTCAACTGACGGGCGCTGCAGTAAGGGTTTCCGAGAAAGAGCAAAACTCAAAACTCACAATCGCAGGCGAAGCCGAGAATAATTCAAAACTCAAAACTCAAAACTCAAAACTCATAAATGGACAATCCAGAATTCAGAGAGGGCTTGGAAGACCTTGCCTCACATTATAAAAGTGTGATAACCCTGCTTGGCGAAGACGTTGAGCGCGAAGGCTTGCAGAAGACACCGATGCGCGTGGCGAAGGCTATGCAGGTGCTCACACGCGGCTACTCGCAAGACCCGCACAAGGTGCTCACCGACGCATTGTTCAAAGAAGACTACAAACAGATGGTGGTGGTGAAGGACATAGACGTGTTCTCGCTCTGCGAACATCACATGCTGCCGTTCTACGGCAAGGCGCACGTGGCGTACATACCGAACGGATATATCACCGGACTGAGCAAGATAGCGCGCGTAGTGGACATCTTCTCTCACCGTCTGCAGGTGCAGGAACGCCTCACGCAACAGATTCGCGAGTGCATCGAGAACACGCTGCATCCGCTCGGCGTGATGGTGGTGATTGAGGCGAAGCACATGTGCATGCAGATGCGCGGCGTAGAGAAGCAAAGCTCTATAACCATGACAAGCGACTTCTCGGGCGCATTCGAGCAGGCAAAGACCCGCCAGGAGTTCATGAACCTTATCAACTCCGACTCGCACAAATTCTAAAGCCCCACCCAACCCTCCCCGTCGGGGAGGGCTTAGAAAGCTCAAGAAGACCTAAAGAGGCTTAGGAAGGCTTAGAATACCTAAAGAGGCTTAGAAGGCTTAAGAAGGCTTAGAAAGGCTTAGAAAGGCTTAAGAAGGCTTAGAAAGGCTTAGTTGAAAGCAAAGGCTCAAGAAGGCCTAAAGAGGCTTAAGAAGGCTTAGTAAGGCTTAGAAAGCAAAAGAAGACCAATAACAAACAAGAACATTCGATAAAACAATTAAAATTTGAAGAAATGAAAACCACAAAGAAAATGATGTTGTTTGTTGCGACACTGTTCGTTGCAACATTCGCACTTTCATCATGTCTCAGCGACGACAACGAAACAAAAGTGCCTACCGTAGAGGAGCAAGCAGGATATCAGAGAACAATGGCTGGCACATACGGCTCAACGCTGCGCTTCTTCTACCCGTCGTTCAACAACGTAGTGAAGTACGACTCGCTGAAGCACTACTCTTGGGATGTAACAGCCGACTCTACTATCACCATGCGCAACTTCCCGGTGTGCAAGCTCGACTCTGCCATCGTCATCAGCAAAGACAACCACAGCGACTCTGCAGTAGAGTTTGCAGCGCTGCGCACAGCCATACACGAGTCGAACGCTACGGCTAAGCTCACTGCCAAGTATTTCGTTCCGAACGACAAGTACTTCGTAGAGTACGGCTACAGCTTCCCAGTGTTCCCGATGACTATTAAGCAGTCGTTCTTCTACAACGGCAAGAGCCACGACGTCTACTTCATGTTCGACGTGTCGGGCACATACGGCGGCAAGTTCCTTTCAAGCAACTTCACCGACAGAGTGTTCGAGTATAACATGGTGCTCTCTGGCATCTGCGTCGACAAATACAGCGTCGAAGGCCTCATCTCTACACAGTATTTCCGTCAGGTGCTCATCACCTGCTCAACAAAATAAAACGTAAGATATGAAGTTCATTTCATGGAACGTTAACGGACTCCGCGCTTGCGTGCAGAAAGACTTTGAAGAGTCTTTCCGCACGCTCGACGCGGATTTTTTCTGCCTGCAGGAGACGAAGATGCAGGCGGGTCAGCTCGACTTGCAGTTTGAGGGCTACACCTCTTACTGGAACTATGCCGAGAAGAAGGGCTACTCGGGCACGGCTATCTACACGCGCCACACGCCGCTGAGCGTAGCGTACGGCATCGGCGTAGACGAGCACGACCACGAGGGCAGAGTAATCACGCTTGAGATGGAGGACTTCTATCTCGTGACGTGCTACACGCCTAACTCGCAGGACGGACTGCGCCGTCTTGAATACCGAATGAAGTGGGAGGACGACTTCCTTGCCTATATCAAGAGTCTGGACGCAAAGAAGCCTGTGATAGTGTGCGGCGACCTGAACGTGGCGCACGAGGAGATTGACTTGAAGAACCCGAAGTCGAACCGCAAGAACGCAGGCTTCACGGACGAGGAGCGCGCCAAGATGACCGCCTTCCTCGGCGAGGGTTTCATCGACACGTTCCGCACGCTACACCCCGATGACCCTACCTATTCGTGGTGGTCGTACCGCTTCAAGGCGCGCGAGAAGAACGCAGGCTGGCGCATCGACTATTTCATCACGTCTGAACGCCTGCGCGACCGCATCACCGCCGCCGCAATTCACGACGAAGTGTTCGGCAGCGACCACTGTCCTGTCGAACTTGTATTGGATTAAGCGCAAGCAAAACTCATCGGACAGCGAACGCAATCCGATCGGACGGCGAACGCAATCTGATCGGACAGCGGACGCAATCCGATCGGGCGGCGGACGCGAACGGTGCTAACTCAACGAGATATCCTCTTTAAAGAACTTTGCAATATGCCGCATGAATGGTGTCGTGAACACGTCGTGCGGCATATTTCTGTTATCATACCTACGTATGCACTGCGACACATACAGACGGCGGCGCGCACGCGAAAGGGCTACGTAGAACTTGCGCGCGTCCTCGGCGAGCATCTGCGGGTTGGTGCGACTGTAGAAGTTGGGCATGCGTCCGTCTACGGCGTCGAACACTATCACGTTGTCGAACTCCAAACCCTTCGCCTTATGGATTGTCGTGACGAAGATGCGCTCGCGCACGCTGTTGCTGCCGCAGAGGTCAGCCTCCTTCAGCGTACTTATCTCCATAGTATGGTTGGCGAGTTGCTCGTAGAGCGACGGCTCGGACGTGGGGTCAATCATGTCGGTGGCAAGATACGCCGTCACGTAATGCAGTCCGCCGACGGGCTGCATACGGTTGTCGGCGAGAAGTGCGCTGTAGAATCGCTTCAGCTCAGCCACCAACGCCACCCTATTCTCCATAGCCTCCGCATCCGCCACATTCTTATCCTCAGTATTCTCTGCCTTATGGGGTGCACTTGTCTCAAGCGCACCATCAAAACAAGAAGTAACCACATCTCTTACGTACATACGGTCTATCGCCGCGCGATACAATTCGCCGTAATTGCGGCGCAGCAGTTCGGCACGCTGGCGCACACGGGCGTCACCGAGGAACGCAAGCTGTTGCTCCACCCTCGCCTTCGCCAAGCCGTAGCAATGCGTGACGACGCTGCGCGTGGCGTTCACGTCGTCGTCGGCAAGGTGCGAGTTGGTGCCTTCCAAGCCGAGCGCCGTGAGAAGATACTTCAGTTTGTGTTCGCGCAGTTCGGGATGCAGCAGACGCACAAGGCGCAGTGAGTCGAGATAGTCGGGATGCGACTGCTCGAGACGGTATTCGGGCGCATAACGGCGCAGGTTATGGTCGAGAATATGCCAGTCGTAGTCGGCGTTGTGTCCGAGCAGACGGCATCCTTCGGCGTACTGCATGAACTGCGTGAGCGCCTCACGGTGCGAGAGCAGCGTGTGCAGCTTGCGCTCCTCAATTATCGGGTTCACTATGTCGCCGAGCATGGCAGGTATCTCGCGGTCGGTCTCCACGTAGACCGTAAATTCGGAGTCAGGCAGCACCTTGCCGCCGCGCATCTTTACGGCAGCAATCTGCAGAATGTCGTCCTCGAAGACGTTCAGACCCGTCGTCTCGGTGTCGAACACCACGATGGTCTCCGTCTCGTAGCTGCGCACGAAGCGCTGCAGGTAGGTCTCGCCGAGGCGCTCCCGCTGCTCATCGCTGCGCAGCAGGTCGGTAAGCAGAATGGCGTGGTCGAACAGCGAGCGCACGAAGTTGCGCGCCGCAGCGTTTGTCTCGTACACGCCCACGCCCTTCACCAGTCGCGCCCACGCCAGGAAGCAGAACTCGTTGTTGAGCACGCTGAGGTGAGCAAGCAGCAGCTTCAGTTCGGGCGACGAGAAGAGGTCGGAACCCGACACCTTGAAGTGTCCGATGCCGAGGCGCGTGAGTTCGCCGCTGATATCCTCGGCGTCGCGGTTGGCGTTCACGACGAGCGCCGTGGTCGACTCGGGGAACATCGTGCTCAGTCGGCTGGCAAACTGCACACAATCGCGCACCTCCTGTTCATAGGTCTCGCTGTAGAGCAGTCCGAGCTCGTTGCCGAGCGGCTTCTCCTGCGTCTTCAGCCCCACATCGGGCAGCAACGCGGGGTCGATCTGCAGTTCTTCGGCGGCGAAGGTGTTGAAGATGTCGAGCAGATACTTCGGCGAACGATGGTTCACCGAGAGGTGGTGCAGGTGGCATGACGCCTGCTGCTTGAGCGCCGTGAGCGTGTCTATCTTTGCGCCCATGAACGAGAAGATGGCTTGCTGCTCGTCGCCGAGGAACATCACCGTGCGGTAGGAGCGCGCGGTGAGCAGCTTGATTATAGCCAGCTGCAACTGGTTGAGGTCTTGCACCTCGTCTACCTGCACCCATGTGTAGCGCTTGTAGAGGGACTGTTCGGGGTCGGCGTTCAGCGCGTCGTAGGTGAGCAAGAGCAAGTCGTGGAAGTCGAGCAGGTGGTTCTGCTGCTTATACCGATGGTACTGCTGCGCGAGCTGCATCTTCTGCAGCAGTCGCTGTATAATCATGCGGTCGCCGTAGTCGGCAGTGTCGGCAGCGGTCATATCGCGGTAGGTCTCTACATTATTATATATGTCGACCATCGCCGCCGCGTCGAACGCCCTTCCACACACGCTACAGATGCGCTGCATCGCCTTCACGTCGTCGCCGTTGATGCAGTCGGTGTGCGAACGCAGCGCCTTCGGATGCCCCATCGCTATCTGGTGCATCATGCTTTCGAGATGGAATATGAGCGAGTATTCGCGGCGACGGCGGAAATCGCCGAGCACGAAGTATTCGTCCTCGCCCGTATATCGCGCAAGGATAGACACGGCGTCCTCCTCGTCGATGACGCTCGACTCAGCCGCTACGAGTCCGTTGGCGAACAGAAACTTGGAGCAGAAACGGTGTACATTGCCCACGAACACGTCGCCCACGCCGCTGTCGGCGATGTTGGCATTAATGCGCTCGAGCATTCCGCGCGCGGCTCGGTTGGTGAACGTGAGGCACAGCATGTCGGCATACTCCACGCCCTCAACGTCATGGGCACGGCGTATGCGCTCTGTAAGTATCTGAGTCTTGCCGCAGCCGGGCGAAGCAAGCACAAGATGGAACCCGCCCTGCGCGTCGATAACCTCGCGCTGGTATGGGTCGGGGGTGAATGTCAGCTTAAGAAAAGGTTGCATATTTATATAATCAAGCCTTTCGAAAATAAAAAATATCCGATAAAAATAGAACGAGTAGAATAGACAACTCTATTTTTATCGGATACTATACTGAGATGATTGTATTCTACTCAAACTCCACACTGCCGAAGAAGTCGGGACGATGGAAGTCGGGCTTCGGAAGGTCGATGGGGAAGAACGAGAGGAAGTGAGGATGAGGCAGCATGTCGCCGCACTTGTAGACGTTGCCCTTCACCTTAAGGCCGTCGAACGACGGGAGCGAGTGGCGGTAGTAAGCCTCAACGGGCACAGCAAGGCAGAGCTGCCATGTGCGCTCGCCGGCGATGTCGCTGAACGGTGTGCGGCCCATCGAAGACCAGCGGTCGATCTTGTCGAGCACGCTCTGCGGAGCACGCTCGCGACCTTCGCGCTTTGCGCCGAAACCGATGAGCAACGTGCCTGCAGCGTTGCACTCGAGGTTGTAGTAGGTGCCGTCGGCTACGGGCGAGAGGAAGAGTTCGCAGCACGAATCTTCCCAAACGTTGCCGTCGTCGTGCGGAGCCACTGCACGCACGCACTCCTCAGTGACGCGGTAGTTGATGAGCAACTGCTTGCCGTTGTGCGCCATGCGCACCTCCATCGTGGGGCGGTAAGGGAAAGCCTCAG
>ENA-OOUZ01001096-OOUZ01001096.1-human-gut-metagenome-genome-assembly--contig:-NODE-1096-length-11006-cov-3.059081_pt1 | contig 11006 bp, 8 predicted proteins | sample MGYA00241546_ERZ501274 | MGnify/ENA primary metagenome ERZ501274 (study PRJEB25962, sample SAMEA2042363) | human gut metagenome | biome: human gut; feature: human-associated habitat; material: faeces...
GGGGAGCCGATTGGCTCAAAGGCTCTTGTCGATTCACTCGGACTTTCCGTTTCATCAGCAACCGTAAGGAACGAGATGGCAGACCTGAGCGATATGGGTTATCTCGAACAGCCTCACACCTCGGCAGGTCGTATCCCGTCCAATCAAGGTTACAGGTACTATGTCGAGCATCTTATGACAACCTGCGATATGTCCCCGAGCGAGAAAAGCATCATAAGCTCCAAGCTTCGTGAGTCCTCGGGCGAGCCGCAGTCGGTGCTTGAAAAGGCGAACAACATTCTTGCAGACCTCACACATTGCACGGCGGTTTCCACAACTCCGTCGGAGGCGCAGGCGGTCGTTAAAAGAATTGAGCTTGTACCGATCGGCACAAGAACGGCTATGGTCGTTATGCTCACAACAACGGGAATGCTCAAAACGAAAGTTTGCCGTACAGACAAGGAAATTACTATTGATATTGCCGAGAATTTCTACAATATCGCAAAGCAGTATTTTATCGGAAAGCCGGCTTCGGATATTACAATTCCGAGAATACAGACCCTGGCGTTATCCCTCGGCGAAAAAGCTCTTACAATGACTCCCCTGCTTGTTGCGTTGTGCGACTTGGCGGAGATGTCGGAGAGGACGGAGCTTCTTTTGGAGGGTCAGTCAAATCTTCTCGGTCACAAGGAGCTTGAAACAAACGCTTTTGAGCTTATGGAGTTTTTGAGAAGAGCCGAGCCGCTTAACAGAATTTTTTCACAGAGAACGTCAAACGACAGTCCGAGCGTTCTCATAGGTAAGGAAAATCTTTTCAGAGAGCTTCAAAACTCGACTGTGATTTTCTCAAAGTATTCGATAGGCGGTCACGAAAGCGGAACGCTTGGAATTATCGGCCCCACAAGAGTTGATTATGCACGGCTTATACCGAGCATTAAATATTTAACAGATGTTGTCGGAATAATTCTTTCAGACAATATGGAGGATTAACATAATGGCAAAAAAAGACACAAAGAAGCAAGACCAAGTGCTTGACGAAGGCATAGAGGTTGAGGTTGAAAATAATAAAGAGCCAAGCGAAACAGAAGCTCTTCAAGCTCAGCTTAACGAAGCCAACGAAAAGTTCTTACGTACCCTTGCGGAGTATGACAATTACCGTAAACGCTCGATAAAAGAAAAAGAGCAGGCTTACGGCGACAGCAAGGCGGCTGTTTTGACAGAGTTTCTCCCCGTGCTTGACAACTTTGAAAGGGCGGCAAGCAATAAGGAGGCTTCGCTTGAGGATTATCAAAAGGGAATTGATATGATTTTTAATCAGTTCAACGATATTCTCAAAAAGACAGGCGTTGAAGCGTTCGGAGAAAAGGGCGATGAGTTTGACCCGAACATTCACTCGGCGGTTATGCACATAGACGACGAGAACGAAAAGGAAAATGTTATAGTTGACGTTTTCTCAAAGGGCTATAAGCTCGGCGACAGAGTTCTCCGTGCAGCAGTAGTTAAGGTAGCAAATTAAATTTACTATATAATAAAAAACAAGTATTTGGAGGTATATATCATGGGAAAAGTTATAGGTATTGACTTAGGTACAACAAATTCATGCGTAGCTGTTATCGAAGGCGGCGAGCCGGTAGTTATCGCTAACGCAGAGGGTGCAAGAACGACTCCGTCAGTTGTTGCGTTCTCAAAAACAGGTGAAAGAATGGTAGGTCAGGTTGCAAAGCGTCAGGCTATCACAAACCCCGACAGAACCGTTTCTTCAATCAAGAGACATATGGGCTCTGATTACAAGGTACAGATCGACGACAAGGCTTACACACCTCAGGAAATCTCGGCTATGATTCTTGCAAAGCTTAAATCAGATGCAGAGAGCTATCTCGGCGGCAAGGTTTCGGAGGCTGTTATCACAGTTCCCGCATACTTTACCGACGCACAGCGTCAGGCTACAAAGGACGCAGGTAAAATCGCAGGTCTTGAGGTAAAGAGAATTATCAACGAGCCGACAGCAGCTGCTTTGGCTTACGGTATCGATAAAGAGGACGACCAAAAGGTTATGGTTTATGACCTCGGCGGCGGCACATTCGATGTTTCGATTATCGAAATGGGCGACGGTGTTCAGGAAGTTCTTGCAACAGCAGGTAACAACCACCTCGGCGGCGACGACTTCGACCAGAGAATTATCGATTGGCTCGCAGACGAGTTCAAGAAGGAACAGGGCATTGACCTTCGTTCAGACAAGATGGCTATGCAGAGATTGAAGGAAGCTGCCGAGAAAGCTAAGATTGAGCTTTCGGGCGTTACAACCTCAAACATCTCACTTCCGTTCATCACAGCAGATGCAACAGGTCCCAAACACCTTGAAACAACTCTTACAAGAGCAAAATTCAACGAAATGACAGCTGACCTTGTAGAAGCTACAATGGGACCGGTTCGTCAGGCTCTTTCAGACTCGGGTCTTAAGACTTCCGACCTTCATAAGATTCTTATGGTCGGCGGTTCTTCGAGAATTCCCGCTGTTCAGGAAGCAATCAAGTCCTTTACAGGCAAAGAGCCGTTCAAGGGCATTAACCCCGACGAGTGCGTTGCAGTCGGTGCAGCTATTCAGGGCGGCGTTCTCGGCGGCGACGTTGAGGGCATCCTCCTTCTTGACGTTACTCCCCTTTCACTCGGTATCGAGACAATGGGCGGCGTAAACACCAAGATTATTGAAAGAAATACTACTATCCCCACAAAGAAGAGCCAGATTTTCTCAACTGCGGCTGACAATCAGACCTCTGTTGAGGTTCACGTTCTTCAGGGCGAGAGAGAATTTGCAAAGGACAACAAGACTCTCGGCGTATTCCATCTTGACGGAATTATGCCTGCTCCCCGTGGCGTTCCTCAGATCGAGGTTACATTCGATATAGACGCAAACGGTATCGTTCACGTATCGGCAAAAGACCTCGGCACACAGAAGGAGCAGTCAATTTCAATCACTTCTTCGTCAAATATGTCAAAGGAGGACATTGAAAAGGCTGTCAAGGAAGCAGAGCAGTTTGCAGAGCAGGATAAGAAGCAGAAAGAGGCTGTTGACACAAGAAACGAAGCAGAACAGCTTGTTTATCAGAGCGAGAAGATTATTTCCGAAAACGGCGATAAGTTCTCCGAAGCTGATAAGAATGATGTTCAGCAGAAGGTTGACGCTTTGAAGGAAGCTCTCAAGGGCGAGGATATTGAAGCTATCAAGTCCAAGAAGGAAGAGCTTACACAGTCCTTCTACAAGGTTTCGGAAGACCTTTACAAGCAGGCAGCGGCTCAGGCGCAGGCTCAGCAGGGTGCTGACGGTGCACAGGGCACTAACGCTCAGGGCGGTGCTAACAAGGGCGACGACGGCTACTATGAAGCTGATTACACCGACGTTGAGGACGGCAATAAATAAAAATAAAAAACGGGAGGAGCGTACACTTCTCCCGTATCCCCATTATTTCGGAGATAGAATATGGCTGATAAAAGAGATTATTACGAAGTCCTCGGCGTTGACAGAAACGCTACGGAGGACGAAATTAAAAAAGCATACAGACAGACTGCCAAGAAGTACCACCCCGACCTTCATCCCGGCGACAAGGAAGCCGAGGAGAAGTTCAAGGAAGCTAACGAGGCGTATGAGGTTCTCTCTGATGCCGACAAAAAAGCCCGTTATGACCAATTCGGTCACGCAGGCGTTGACCCCAACTACGGCGCAGGTCAAGGCGGCTACGGCGGAGGCTTTAACGGCATGGACTTTGACCTCGGAGATATTCTCGGAAGTATGTTCGGAGGCGGCTTCGGCGGCTTCGGCGGAGGTCGTGCAAACCCCAATGCTCCGCAGAGAGGCTCAGACACGCAGGCAAGCGTTACAATTTCATTCGAAGAGGCTGCAAAGGGCTGTAAGCGTACCGTCGATACAATGAAAATCGACGTCTGCGACGAATGTCACGGAAGCGGTGCAGCACCCGGAACGTCCCCGAAAACCTGCCCCGAATGTCACGGCAAGGGTCAGGTTACTTCACAGCAGAGAACTCCTTTCGGTGTTATTCAAACTCAAAAGGCTTGCTCACGCTGTAACGGCAAGGGCACTGTTATCGACAATCCCTGTAAAAAATGTCACGGCGCAGGCAGGATAAGAAAGCCGTCAACGATTGAAATCAGTATTCCGGCAGGTATCGACGACCGTCAGGTTATCAATGCAAGAGGACAGGGCAACAAGGGCGTAAACGGAGGTCCTCCGGGCGACCTTAGAGTTGTTGTCAATGTTCGTCCGCACCCGATTTTCGAGCGTGAGGGCTACAATGTTTGGGTTGAAATGCACATAACATATCCCGAGGCGGCTCTCGGCTGTGAGCTTGAAGTTCCGACTCTTGAGGGCAAGGTTAAATATCATGTACCGGCAGGCACTCAGTCGGGCGACGTCTTTAAGCTTCGCAATAAGGGTATTCAGACCCTTAACGGCAGAGGCAAGGGCGACGAGCTTGTCAGAGTTATCGTTGACGTTCCGAAAGAGCTTAACGAAAAGCAAAGAGAGCTTCTCAAACAGCTTCAAAACGAGCTTACCGGAAATTCAAGCAGAATATCCGAGGAGAAAAAAGGCTTCTTCGGCAAGAAAAAGAAGTAATATAAAAGAATTTAAGCAGATGATTTATCATCTGCTTTTATTTTTTATAAAATTGTGATAGAATAAGAAAAAATCAAGCAAGAGGAACAACACTATGTACGGACTTTTAGGCGAAAAATTAGGGCACAGCTTTTCTCCCGAAATTCATTCAATGCTCGGAAATTACGAGTACAGGCTTTTCGAGGTAGAGAAAAATGAGCTTGAAAATTTTATAAAACACGGCGAGTGGGACGGTATAAATGTTACCATTCCGTATAAAAAAACGGTTATGCCCTACCTTGACGAAATTTCCGAAAACGCACAAAAAATCGGAAGCGTAAACACAGTCGTTCGCAGAAGCGACGGCACGCTTTTCGGCGACAACACCGACTACTACGGCTTTTTATATACAGTAAAGCGTAGCGGAATAAATTTCTGCGGCAAAAAGGTTTTGGTGCTCGGAACGGGCGGTGCTTCGCTTGCGGCAAAGGCGGTTATTTCAGACCTCAACGCAGGGGAAATTATCAGCATTTCACGAAGCGGCGAAAACAACTATCAAAATATTAAAAATCACGCCGACGCAGATATAATCGTCAACACCACACCCGTCGGAATGTACCCGAAAAATCTTGTTTCTCCTGTAAAGGCTTCTGACTTTACACATCTTTCGGCAGTATTCGATATAATTTACAATCCTCAAAAAACGCAACTTGTTTTAGATGCTGAAAAGCTTGATATACCGGCTTTTTCAGGACTTTCAATGCTTGTTGCACAGGCTAAGAGGGCAAGTGAAATCTTCTTCGATAAAGAGATTGACGACAGCGTTACGGAGAAAATTCTCAAAAAGGTCGCAACCGATATGAAAAGCATTGTTTTAATCGGTATGCCGGGCTCGGGCAAGACCTCAATAGGCACTTTTTTGGCAGAAAAAACGGGCAGGGAGTTTTTAGACACCGACGAAGAAGCGGAAAAAATCGCAGGCTCATCCCCTGCCGAAATCATAAAAGCTCAAGGCGAAAAAAGCTTTAGAAAAATAGAAAACGAAGCCGTAAAAAGCCTTTGCAAATTAAGCGGTAAAATTATCGCAACGGGCGGCGGAGTTGTAACGAACGACGATAATTTTGACGCTATAAGGCAAAACTCAACCGTGTTTTTTATTAACCGTGATATTTCCGTTTTGCCGACGGATAACCGCCCGCTTTCGCAGAAAAATTCGCTTGACGATATGTTCAAAATCCGTTTGCCGCTTTACAGAAAGTTCTGCGATTTTGAAATCGACGGCAACGGTTCAATAGAAGAAGTCGCACAAAGAATACTTGAAAGGATTGACAGCAAATGAGAAAAATTCTTATAATCAACGGTCCGAATATAAATATGCTCGGCATCAGAGAGCCGAAAATTTACGGTAATCAAAACTATCAAACGCTCATAAGCAGTATAAACGCTTGGGCAAAAGAGCTCGGCTGTGAGGTCGAGTGCTTCCAGTCAAACCATGAGGGCGACATAGTTGACCGTATCCAAAAGGCGTATTCCGACGGCACTTACGGCATTGTGATAAATCCTGCCGCATATACGCACACAAGCGTTGCAATACTTGACGCTCTTAAAGCCGTGGGTCTGCCTGCGGTGGAGATACATATCTCAGATATTAACGAGCGTGAAGCATTCCGCCATATTTCATATGCAGGGCTTGCCTGTGAGGAGCACTATATCGGCCTCGGCTTCGAGGGATATAAAAAAGGTATGGAATACCTTGTGAAAAGAGATTAAAAAATTATAACAACCCGTGGAGACAGCCCTTGCGGTTGTCCGACATAGGCTCCCTTGTAAAGGGAGCTGTCATTTTTTGGGAAACAAAAAATGACTGAAGGATTAAAAAACACACCGCAAAAGCGGAAAAAATCGTATTTATACCGAAAACAAGACCTCCGATTTCCGGAGGTCTTGTTTGATACTATCCACAATATTTTATGCCGTTTGTTCCTGCTGCGAAGCCTGTTTTTTAAGTCGTTTTCGTGCAGGATGGGCGCACAGCAGCGAAATAAATATCAGCACCGCCGTTGTTGCAAGGCTCACAGGGTAAACAATCATTATCGTTTTGAACGTCGGATTTATCGGGAACACCCAATGTATCCAGCAAAGCCTTACACCGCATACGCCGAGCATTGTCAACACCGCAGGCACAACCGATATGCCGAAGCCTCGCATATAACCCGACATAACCTCATAAAGCAGGCTCAAAAGATGTGAAAGCTGAATAAGCATAAGCCTTATGTAGCCTATCTCGATAACCTCGGGGTCTTTGTTGAAAATCGCAAGCAAACTTTTACCGAACACAAGCACAAGCACCGCCGCCGTGCCGAGCGTAATTCCGCCCTCGATAAGACAAACGGCAAGTGCTTTTTTACAGCGCTTCATCTCGCCTGCGCCGTAGTTCTGACCGACAAAGGTCGTACACGCCTGACTGAAAGCGTTGAGTATATCATAGGTTATAACCTCAATATTAAACGCCGCACTCGAAGCCGCCATTACGACAGTTCCGAGGCTGTTGATAGCTGACTGAACAACTATGTTTGACACCGAGAAAACCGCACTTTGTATGCCTGCCGGCAAGCCTATTCTTAAAATATGCTTGAGGCTTGTCATATCAATCCCGAACGATTTCGGTTCAACGTGAATAACCTGCGTCGTCTTACGCAATTTACAGTAAAGAATTACCGAGCTTACTGCGTTTGAAATAACCGTGGCTATCGCAACGCCGTTTACGGTCATATGCATCACAGCAACAAAGAAAAGGTTTAATATTACATTCAAAACGCCTGAAATTGCAAGTGCTAAAAGCGGCATTTTCGTCTCGCCCACGCTTCTGAATATCGCCGCCTCAAAGTTATACAAGAGAATTACGGGCATACCTATAAGATATATTCTAAGATACAGCAGCGCAAGTGAAAACACATCCTCGGGAACATTCAGCACGCTTAAAAGCGGTACTGCTATAAGCTCGCCCACAATCGCAATAATAATTCCGCCGATTACCGCCACGGTCATTGAGGTATGCACGGCTTTTTTAACGGTGTTTTTGTCTCCCCTGCCGACTGCGTGTGCGATTACAACATTTGCGCCGAGTGCAACGCCGATAAACAGGTTGACAATAAGGCTGATTATCGGACTGTTAGCACCGACGGCCGCAACCGCCGCCGTACTCTGCTCGCCCGTGAAATTTCCGACTACCGCCACATCAGAAGCGTTAAAAAGCTGCTCGAGTATCGCCGTTGCCGCAACGGGTAAAACAAAAACAGGCACCTTGCTCCACAATGAGCCGTGAAGCATATCAAGTTGTTTTTTATCCTTACTCATTGGTCATACTTCCTTTTTCAAGCAATTATGATAACACAATTTTGTTGTATGTCAATCATAATTTTATTGAAATACCGGCTTAAATTATGTTATTATATGTATAATATAACGTCTTGAAAGGAAATTGCTATGTCACAGGTTACCAAACGAGCATTAGAGCAATCGCTCAAAAATCTTTTGCTGAAAAAGCCCCTGACCAAAATCACTATAAACGATATAGCGGAGGACTGCGGAATTAACCGTATGACCTTTTATTATCATTTCAAGGATATTTACGACCTTGTCGAATGGGCGTGCCTTGAGGACGCTAAAAAGGCAATCGAAGAAAAGAAAACCCATGACACCTGGGAGCAAGGTCTTTTGCAGTTGTTCGAAGCTGTGCGTGAAAACAAGCCTTTTATTATAAATGTTTATCGCTGTGTTGATAGGGGTCAGGTTGAAAAGTATTTAAGTCCGCTTGTTGACAATCTTCTTATGGGAGTTATCGAAGAGGAGTCGGCAGGTATGACCGTCAGAAGCGAGGACAAGGATTTTATCTCAAAGGCATATTCCTATGTATTTATCGGCATTATGCTCGATTGGATAAAGGACGATATGAAAGAGGATCCGCAGGTTATTGTCGATAAGCTTGCCCTGCTTATGAAAAATTCCTTCGGCGACGCTCTTGCCCGTTTCAAGAAATAATTTTATCAACTACCTGAATTTGATAAAAATTTATACACTTATAAAGTCTGTGATAAAAACTTTATCACAGGCTTTTTTCTGTTTATTGTAAGCAGCTGAAAAATGAATATACTAAAGACATAACAAAACAACAGGAGGTTTTTGTATGTATTATTCAGCAGGCACTTACGAATCATTTGCTCATCCCGAGAAACCGAAGGATGTCGATAAAAAATCGGCATACATTATCGGCACAGGACTTGCGGGACTTACCGCAGCCTTCTATCTTGTCAGAGACGGACAGATGAAGGGCGAGCACATTCATCTTTTGGAAAAACTCGAATTGGCAGGCGGCAGCTGCGACGGACGAAAAGACATTACAAAAGGCTTCTTTATGAGAGGCGGACGTGAAATGGATAACCATTTCGAAGTAATGTGGGATATGTTCCGTGATGTACCGTCACTTGAAACTCCCGGCGTTTCCGTACTCGACGAATACTATTGGCTCAACAAGCACGACCCGAACTATTCTTTGTGCAGAGCTTCGGTAAACTGCGGTGAGGACGCACACACCGACAAGAAATTCAATCTTGACAAAGACTCGGCTCTTGCGCTTTCACAGTTGTTTATAACTCCCGAAAAGGACCTCGAGGACAAGAAAATCTCGGATATTCTTCCCGACACATTTTGGGATACAAACTTCTGGCTTTATTGGCAGACAATGTTCGCTTTCCAGCGTTGGTCGAGCGCACTTGAGATGAAGCGTTATCTTTGCAGATATGTTCATCACATTGATGGCTTGCCCGATTTCAGCGCATTGAGATTTACAAAGTACAATCAGTATGAAAGCCTTATTTTACCGCTTGTAAAGTACCTTGAGGCTCACGGCGTAAGAATTGAATACGGTATGGATGTCAAAAATGTCATAATCGAAACCGTAGGCGATAAAAAGGTTGCAAAGCAGATAGTTTATGTAAAGGACGGCAAGCAGCAGACAATCGACCTTATCGAGGATGACCTTGTTTTCATCACAAACGGCTGCTGCACCGACTCAACCTGCTACGGCGATCAAACACACGCACCCGACCTTTCCTCTCTTAAAAACGGCAAGGGCGACTCGTGGGATATGTGGAAAGCAATCGCCGCTCAGGCAACTCACGGCGAGTTCGGCAATCCCGACGCATTCTGTAACAACATTGAAGCTACAAACTGGATGAGTGCAACGGTTGAGACCTCAAATGAAGAGGTTATTCAGCACATCATCAACGTCTGCAAGCGTGATCCCCGTGAGGGCAAGGTTACAACCGGCGGTATCGTAACAGTCAAGGACAGCACAGAAAACTGGTATCTGTCTTGGACTATAAACCGTCAGCCTCAGTTCAAATCGCAGGATAAAAACGCCGTTCTCGTATGGCTCTATGCTCTCAACACAAACAAAGAGGGCAACTATGTTAAGAAAACAATGCGTGACTGTACAGGCGAAGAGGTATGCCGTGAGTGGCTCTACCATATCGGTATTCCCACAAACGAAATCGATGCTCTTGCAAAGGAAGCGTGCAACACCACAACATGCTTTATGCCGTATATCAACGCATTCTTCCAGCCGAGAAAGAATGAGGATCGTCCTCATGTTGTTCCCGACGGTGCGGTAAACTTCGCTTTCCTCGGTCAGTTCACAGAAACTCCGAGAGACACAATTTTCACCATTGAATATTCAATGCGTACAGGTATGGAATCTGTTTATACGCTTCTTGATATTGACAGAGGCGTTCCCGAGGTATGGGGCAGTAAGTACGATGTTAGAGAGCTCTTACGTGCTTGCTACTATGCTATCGACAAGAAACCTATCAGTGAAGTTAAGCTGTCCTTCAAGGAAAGAGAAATGCTTAAGGTTCTCCTTAAAAAAATAAAGGGTACGGATGTTGAGCTTCTCTTAAAGGAAAGCGGACTTATCGAATAACGGATTGTATTAAAAATCCGAAAACAACAAACCCGAGTTTCTCCCAAAAAGAGAAACTCGGGTGTTTTTGCTTTTGATATTAAATTATTTGTCAATCTGAATAAAGCCGACCTTTTTCATTGCCTTTTTGAGAGTTCTCGAAGCGAAATAGCTTGCCTTTTCAGCTCCGAGCTTTGCGCAGTCATAAAGATATGCCTTATCGTTGATGAGCCTTGCATATTCCTCCTTGAGAGGACGAAGCTCCTCGATTACAGCCTCGCCGACTGCCGTCTTGAAGTCGCCGTAACCCTTGCCGTCAAATTCCTTTTCGATTTCATCACTTACGCGATCCTTCGCAATGGATTCAGTAATGGAATCCGTCTCCCGCATATCGGAAGGAGAGGGGATTTGCGCCGTATTCTGTTCTTCTTTTTGCATCTGAGATAATTTATCTTGATT
>ENA-OOUZ01001102-OOUZ01001102.1-human-gut-metagenome-genome-assembly--contig:-NODE-1102-length-10933-cov-2.666942_pt1 | contig 10933 bp, 4 predicted proteins | sample MGYA00241546_ERZ501274 | MGnify/ENA primary metagenome ERZ501274 (study PRJEB25962, sample SAMEA2042363) | human gut metagenome | biome: human gut; feature: human-associated habitat; material: faeces...
GGCACCCGCGGAAGCAGCGCCGGAAACGCCCGTGGCAGAAGCACCCGCAGAAGCAGCGCCGGAAGCACCCGCGGCAGAAGCACCTGCAGAAGCAGCACCGGAGGCGCCCGTGGCAGAGGCAAACACAGCAGCACCTGCACCGGAAGCCGTTCCGGCAATGGCAGCACCGGCAACACCCGTACAGCCCGCACCGGCACAGCCGATGATGAACCAGGCGCCCGTACAGCCTGCACCGGCGCAGCCGATGATGAACCAGGCACCCGTACAGCCTGCACCGGCACAGCCCATGGGCGGTCAGCCTTATCCGCAGCCCGGCGCACCGGTTCCCCCTGCTTATTCTCCGATTCCCGCAGATAAGCCGGAAAAGAAGAAAAAAGGAAAAGCAGGCGTGGTAATTGCCATTATCCTGATTGTGTTACTGTTAGCCGGAGGCGTAGCAGCCGCTTACTTCTTTATCTTTGCTTCTCCTGCAAAGAAGATCAGCAAAGCCATTGAAGCCGGCAATATGGAAACCGTTACAGAATTGTACGAAAAGGTGAACAGTGAGAAGGACAAAGACCAGATCAAGAGTGAGCTGCTTACTTATGTGCAGACACTGGAAGGCAATTATCTGGCGGAAGAAATTACCTACGAAGACGCTATCCGGACCATGGAAGACCTTCGTGATGTTGTTTTCACGGACGGTGAGATAGAAGACATCATGCATATGGTAAGCAAAATCCATGACTCCCGTGAAAATTTTGCCAAGGCAGAAAAACTGGCTGCGACCGGTACCTGGAAAGATTATTACGATGCAATCGGCTACTATGAAGAAGTAGTTTCCGATGATACCCTGTATTATGACAAGGCACAGGATGCGATTGCAAACTGCAAGACAGAATGCATCAGCGCTGCGGAAGCAGAAGCGGACGGCTACATAGCAGACGGTGATTATGATGCGGCGGTAAGCTTTTTAGAGGACGCTTACTATGACACCGGATACAATGAACTGTATGATAAAATGGATCAGGTAAAAGCCGATATGAAGGATGCTCTGCTGGAAAAGGCAATCGAGAATGCCAAGGCAGAAGTAGCGGCAGGCAATTACACTGAAGCAAGAAGTATTATTAACAACGCAAAAGAAGACTACGGTTATGATTCCCGTTTTGATGACATTCTTGCCGGCATTCCGGTAGATACCTCTCTGGTAGGAAAATGGAAGCTGGAATATGACATGAATGACATAATTGCAGAAACCGTCGGCGAAGACATGGATAATTTTGACAGCGAGTTCTATGTAACCTTCATCTTTGAGTTTACAGAGGACGGTATCTGCAGATTGTCCCTGGATGAAGACAGCTTTGTAAAGAGCTTTGACTCCTGGAAGGATGACCTTTTAGACTATCTGATTGACATGGCACTGGAGGAATACATTTCCGACGGAAGCATGACAAAAAAAGAGTTTGAAAAAGCATTTAAGTCTACCTACGGCATGACACTCAAAGAGTACTTCTCCGAAATGCTGGATGAAGAACTGGATGTTTCCGAACTCTTAGATGAAACGGAAACAGAAATGAAGTACTATGTAGAAGGCGACAGACTGTATCTGATTGATGATACGGATACAGAGGATTATTACGAAAACTTCTATATTGAAGGGGATACCCTGGTATTGGGTGGTGACGGAAGCTTAAGTGAAGCAGAAATCCTTCCCGGTTTAAGTTATCCTCTGCAGCTTATTAAAGTAGTAGATTAACAGGATGCCAAATAAATGAAAAGAAACGGCCGGATGCGGTCGAATGAAAGGAAAACTATGAAAAAATTAACCAGAATTGCAGCAGTATTAATGATTCTTGTCATGACATTTGCCCTTGTAGGATGCGGAGATGATTCTAAGGCTCTCATCGGAAAATGGGGTATGAAGTATGATATGCATGACGCAGTTTTAGAGCAGATGGGCGATGAATTCGCAGATTTCAAGAGCTCTCTCGAAGTAACCATTTTCTTTGAATTCAAGGAAGACGGCACCATGGAAATGAGTGTTGACAATGACGAGTTCGCAGCTAACTACGCTAACTGGCTGGAAGATTTCTCTGACTATGCTGCAAATTACATTTATGACAGCAATCCCGATTACAGCAAAGAGGATATCGATGCTGTATATTCTCCCAATGTAAAGGAATACATCAAGAGCATGATGGAAGAATCCGTACAGCCGGAGGATGTCACCGCAGATATGCACCAGGAAGGTGTATGGGAAGCTAAGAACGGCAAAATCTTCATCTCTGACGGAGACACCGTTGACAAGACTTCTTATGATTTGTATACCATTTCCGGAGATACCCTGACTTTTGAGTTACCCGAGGGGGCTGAGGCAGACGGTGAAAATGTACTTCCCGGCATGGAATACCCTCTTGTATTCACCAAAGTAAAATAATCTAAAAATATATAGAAACGACATCTTGTAATCTGATATCGGGGAAACGTACAACATCTTGCATTTTTTGTGTACTTTCCTCGATATTTTTTTGACATTGTATGGTCATTTATGATAAACTGAAAAAGTATAAAAAGTGGGGAAGTTTACACTTTTCATGAAATTTGGAGATTTAATCGAGGAAGGGCATCAGCCGTGGATAAATACGAATATAAAGTCAGATTACAAGAGATAAAGGATTTAATCGCAAAAGGTGAGTATGTGGAGGCTGCTTCCATTGCAGATACCATTGACTGGACCAAAGTAAAAAGCGTTATGATGCTTTGCACCATCAGCGATTTATATAAAATAAACAGAAGATTAGAAGATGCCAGGGATTTGCTCCTTTTAGCATACGACAGATATCCGGGAGGACGTTCCATTGTATATTCCCTCTGTGAGCTGTTTATCAAAATGGGCGATGTCGTGCAGGCGGTAGAGTACTACAAAGAATTTGTGCAGATTGCACCCAAGGACACCGGCAGATATATCCTGCAGTATAAATTATACGAAGCACAGGATGTCAGCATTGAGGAAAGAATTGAAGTATTAAAGGAATTAAAATCTAAGGAATACATCGAAAAATGGGCATATGAACTGGCTTATTTATATCATAGGATTGGACTTGCCACCAAATGTGTGGAAGAATGCGATGAACTGATTTTATGGTTTGGTGAGGGTCGTTACGTTATGAAGGCTATGGAGCTTAAGATGCTCCATGAACCGCTGACGCCTTCCCAGGAGGAAAAATATGCCGAAATGAAGGGCGAAATTGTCCGTCAGAAAGCGGCAGAGGAAGCAGGCGAGGTTTATCCTGAGGCTCCGGAAGAAGAAAAGCCGGAGGAAGAAGTGGATGAATCTCCTACCAAAGAAATTCTGACGTCCGATCCGGATGACATTCAGGTCAAGGTTATGAATGTGGGTCAGTACGACACCATCAATATGCAGAAGGAACTGGCTGCCAATATGAAGGAGCTCTGGGACCAGAAAACGGACAAGGAACCGGAAGCAGAAGGTGATACCGATTTACAGGAGACTAAGCGGCTGGACTCTCTGGCAGATGCGCTGGAAGATTTTACAATGGCGGAAACCAAGGTCATTGAAACTGATGCCGTGAAGGAAGCTTTGAACCAGTCTGAAGAACAGGGAGAAGTTTTCTTCGGAGAAACTTCTGAGATGACACCTGTGTCAGCAGAGGAAAGCTCTGCTGAAATTACGGAAGAAACCTTGGAGCAGCCCATGGAAGCACCGGTCCAGAGCGGACAGAGTACCGTTCCCGAAGCTGCCGCACCGAAAGCAGAAGAAAAGCAGGAAGCAGAAGAACCGCAGGAAGCAGAAGAACCGCAGGAAGAAGAACCGGAAACGGTTGTCCTGCCTGCAAGAGAAATAGAAGAGCATATAAATGCGCAGCCTGTCATGAAGCCCCGCATTGCTGCTACCATTGACCCGCACAAGCCCCTGCCGGAAGGCATGGAAAAAATGCTGGGTATGGAATATGACGGTCAGATTAGCATGGTAGTTCCGGAAGCCGAGCAGGTGGAAAAACAGATTACCGGTCAGATTTCCTTAGAGGATGTTCTGGCAGAGTGGGAACGCGTTAAGAAAGAAAATGAACAGAAACGCATGGAAGAAGTGCAGCAGCATATTCTGCAGCAGACCGGCGCCATGTTTACGGAATTTGAAGCCGCTACCCGTGACGGTCTTCTGGAAAAGCTGGAAAAGGGCAAAACTATTCCGACTGACGAGGTGGAAGAATTAGAAGAATATTATGAGCCCGCTCAGGAAGACGGCGAAGATTACGAAGAGCCCGCAGAGCAGGATGAGTTTCTGGATGAGTCCTACGATGATTATGAGGAACCGGTAGAAAACACAGAGGAATATACGGAAGAGTCGGAAGCCATAGACGCAGACACCGAAGCGGAGGAAGAACCGAATGCCGCAGACGCAGACATCGAGGTCGAGGAAGAGCCGGACGCCGCAGCCGCAGACACCGAGGTCGAGGAAGAGCCGGACACCGCAGATGCAGAAGCCGAAGGTGAAGCAGATGAGGAAGCTGTTGACGATACAGCTGCAGAAAAAGCAGGCACGGAAGAGCCGGATGCCGCAGACGCAGACACCGAGGTCGAGGAAGAGCCGGACGCCACAGATGCAGACACCGAGGTCGGGGAAGAGCCGGACGCCACAGATGCAGCTGCCGAAGCAGTTGAAGATGACGTTAAAGATGCAGAAACCGATGCCGTTGTCAAGGGTAAGAAAGCACCCGGACAAAAAAAAGGCAAGCCCGTCAGAAAAGCAGGCAAGGAACAGGGCCGCAGGCTTACCGCAGAAGAAAAAGAATTATTCGGTTCTTATTTACAGAACAAACATACAAGAGAACAGATTTTGAATGCCATTGATAAAATCAGTCTGGCTGCATACACCGGCAACATTATTCTGACCGGTGAAGAAGGTATGGACACTCTTACCCTTGCCAAGAAGCTGATGAAAGAGGTACAGCAGACCGACAGCAATTTCTCCGGAAAGATTGCCAAGATTTCTTCAGAGTCCCTGAATAAGAAAGGCATTGCGCCTGTCTTTGACAGAATTGTAAACGGTGCGTTGATTATCCAGAAAGCAAGCAAGCTGTCCGACGACAGTGTCAAGGATATGCAGAAGGTAATGAACCAGGAACACAAGGGCATGATTGTCATTCTGGAGGACACCAGGGGCGGCGCGCATAAACTGCTGAAAAAGCATCCCGAATTAAAGGAATTGTTCAACATTGAAATTCATGTAGAAGCTCTGGACAACGATTCCCTGGTTTCCTATGGCCGCAAGTACGCAGAAGAGCAGGAATACGGCATGGACGAAATGGGCGTACTGGCGCTGCATACCTGCATTGCAGAGAGACAGACCATTGACCATATCGTTACCATTGAAGAGGTGAAGGACATTATTGACGATGCCATTCAGCACGCAAACAGAAAGACATTGGGGCATTTCTTCGACATCATCGTTGCCAAGAGATATGACGAGGAAGACAGGATTATACTGAGAGAAAATGATTTTCGTTAAAAATACAAAAGCTATTGTTTGATTGGGAGGGTTTTATGGCAAAGACGGTAAAAAAGACAGAGCAGCCTGAGAAGGCAAAAATGGCTGAAACAGTAAAGCGGATAAAGAAGGGTGATGAATGGGAACAGGTTTCCATTTCCGAAATGGACCAGTATCTGTTTTCACAGGGAACACACTATGACATTTATAAGAAATTAGGAGCTCATTTTTCCGAAGAAAAAGGCGTAAAGGGTGTGTTCTTTGCAGTGTGGGCACCTCATGCGGCAGCCGTACATGTAATCGGCGAATTCAACGGCTGGAACGAAGAAAGCCATCCGATGAAAAAAGAAGGCCCCGGCGTTATTCACAGCCTGTTTGTACCGGGCGTACAGGAAAATACCCTGTATAAGTTCCTGATTACCACAGAAAAAGGTGAAAAGCTTTACAAGGCAGATCCGTTTGCCAACTATGCGGAAATGCGTCCCGGCAATGCTTCTAAGATTACCAGCCTGAAGGGCTTTGCGTGGGAGGATGAAAAATGGGAGGAAAACAGGGATAAGCTAAATGTTTTTGAACAGCCTATCGCTATTTACGAATGCCATATCGGTTCCTGGATGAAGCATCCGGACGGCACGGAAGATGGATTTTACAACTATCGTGAGTTTGCGGACAGACTGGTTGAGTATTTAAAGGAAATGAGATACACACATGTGGAGCTTATGGGTATTGCAGAGCATCCCTTTGACGGTTCCTGGGGTTATCAGGTAACCGGTTATTATGCCCCCACATCCCGCTACGGCACACCGAAAGACTTTATGTATCTGGTAAACCGTCTGCACAAAATCGGTGTTGGTGTTATTTTAGACTGGGTACCCGCCCACTTTGCAACCGATGCATTCGGTCTGGGCTGCTTTGACGGCACCTGCATTTTTGAGGATCCCGATCCCCGTAAAGGCGAGCATCCGGAGTGGGGTACCAAAATTTTCAATTACGGCAAGGCGGAGGTAAAGAACTTCCTGATTGCCAACGTGCTGTTCTGGCTGCGTGAGTTCCATATCGACGGTGTGAGAGTTGATGCCGTGGCATCCATGCTGTATTTGGATTACGGTAAAAAGGACGGCGAATGGTGTCCCAATAAGTTCGGTGGCAACAAAAATCTGGAAGCCATTGAGTTCTTCAAGCATCTGAATTCCGTTGTAAGAGGTACTTACCCCGGATTTCTGACCATTGCGGAGGAGTCTACCGCATGGCCGAAGGTAACCGGCGATATAGAAGACGGTGGTCTTGGATTTACCTTCAAGTGGAACATGGGATGGATGCATGATTTCTGCGAATACATGAAGTTAGACCCCTATTTCCGTAAGGACAATCACTATGCCATGACCTTTGCCATGACATATAATGAAAGCGAAAATTACATACTGCCCCTTTCCCATGACGAAGTGGTACATTTAAAGTGCTCCATGGTCAATAAAATGCCGGGTTACCATGTGGATAAATATGCCAACCTAAGAGTCGGCTACACCTATATGTTCGGTCATTCCGGCAAGAAGCTCTTATTCATGGGCCAGGATTTCGGACAGGAAAGGGAATGGAGTGAAGCAAGAGAGCTTGACTGGTTCCTTTTGCAGGAGCCGTTAAACAGAGGCATGAAGGAATTTATGGGAGAGCTGCTTAAGATGTACCGTAAATATCCTTGCCTGTATACCATCGATAACAGCTGGAAAGGCTTTGAGTGGATGAATGCGGACGACAAAGACCGCAGCACCTATACCTTCGTCCGCAGGACTAAGGATGGCAGGAACAATCTGCTCTTTGTCTTAAATATGACTCCCATGACATGGGAAAATTACCAGATTTCCGTACCGGCAAAGAAGAAATACAAGCTGGTGCTGAACAGCAACGAAGAACGCTTCGGCGGAAACGGTCACAAGATTCCCGAGGTTGTAGAGGCGAAAGCCAAGCCTTTATGTGGAAGAAAATACTCTATCTCCATTGATTTAGCGCCTTATACAGCTGCGGTATTTGTATTTTAGAGGTTAAGAAAAGAAAAAAAAGTGACGAAATAAAAGGTGAGCACACGGATGTGCTCGCCTTTTTCCTTTTTGGGAGCATACCCAACGGAAAAATAATTTGCAGGATGCAGGTAATTAAAAGAGGAACAAAGGCATGAAGATTACGTTTGACAATTCCGTACAGATGAGTGCGGAACAGACAAATACATACCGGGCGCATGCGGAGAGCAAATATATTGCAGGCAATTACGGAGCGGGAAACCGTGCGGCAGGCAATATTATGACAGCATGCGCACAGACGAGGGACATTTCTGACAATGTTATGAATCGTAATGCCTACGATTTTTCCAAAAGCCGGGGACTCCGTGGATGGAATGCAGAGGACTTAAAGCAGAACGCGGGTGCGGAAAATGTAAGCCAGATGCATAATTTTATGGCAGTAATGTCCAATTCTTTATCTGACGAAGATTTTGCAAAAATGCAGGAAGACGGTTATGACCCAAAAGATATCAATGCAGAGGATATGGTAACCATTTTAGATACCATAAAAGCAGAGCTTTTGAAAGCGGATGTGCATGTAGCGGGTTATACCGACAGCATTGACAGCGATACTCTGTTAAAGATAACGGGCAGTCAGGGATATGCCAGACAGTTAAGTGAAGAGGATGCCGGTCATATGGCGGAGTGCATGGCAGCGGAGGACATTCCCCTGACAGAGGAGAACCTGACGGATGCCGGCGAAGCATGGCAGCGGGGACAGGAACTGACAGAGATGTCGGATGGAAGTCTGCGGTTTATGATTACCAATGAACTGGCGCCCACCATAGACAATCTGTATCTGGCGCAGCATTCCGGAGCCGGCTCCTATGCCGGACAGTCGGCTGCTTTTTTTAAGGAAGATATGCCGGGATATCTGGGGCAGAAGGCAGCCGATGCGGATCTGACCGCACTGCAGGAGCAAATGGGACAGATTGTGGAAGCCGCAGGTTTTCCCATCAATGAAGAAACTCTTCGGGAAGCCGGATTTTTGGTGGAAGCAGACATTCCCTTAAATACCGATACATTTATCCGGTTACATAAACTGACACAGTTATCACTTCCCATGGAAGCAGAAGAAATTTTGAACTCCGTGACGGCAGCCATGGCGGAGGGAAAATCCGCCGGAGAGGCAGACCTCACCGTACAGGAGAGCATTTACCGCAGAGCGGTGAATACCATAGAAGACTACGACAGACGGTATGAGGAAATCCCGGGCACGGCGGTGCAGACACCGGCGGAGATTACCGCGAAAAGGCAGTTGGAGGAAGTGAGACTCCTCATGACGGTGGAAGCCAATGTGAAGCTGTTAAAAAGCGGATTTTCCATTGATACCGCTCCCATAGAAGAAACGATTTCCGCCCTGAAAATGCTGGAAAACAGCCAGACGGGGCAGGCACAGACTGTGAGGGATGCGGCTGATTTGTGCATGGAAACACTGCAGAAAACCAGAGAAATCCCTTATATGCCCGCAGCCTCCATCGGCAGATTTATAAGCGGCCGGGAAACCCTGACAATAGACGGCTTGTACGAAGCCGGCATGGAAATAAGAGAGGCATACCGGAGTGCCGGGGAAGCCTACGAAGCCATGTTTACCGAGGTGAGGACGGACCTTGGGGACAACATCCGGAAAGCATTCCAGAGTGTGGATCCCCTTCTTTCGGAGCTGGGACTGGAGCTTACCGATGAAAACCGGAAGGCGGTCCGCAGCTTAAGCTACAACAACATGGATGTGAACGAGGAAAACATACAGAAAATAAAAGGTGCATCCGGCGTGGTGGCAAGAGTGGTGGAAAAAATGACGCCTATGTCGGTACTTAAAATGATAAGGGACGGCGTCAATCCGCTTCAGACCTCCATGGAGGATCTGGAAGAATACCTGTCAGGTCAGGATACTTACGCCGAGGACAGCGAGAAATACAGCCGGTTTCTGTACCGTCTGGAGCAGAATAACGAGATTACCCCGGAGGAAAAAGAGTCCTTCATCGGGATTTACCGTCTGCTCAGGCAGGTGGAAAAATCCGATGGCGCCGCAATCGGAAAGCTGGTGGATACCGGAGCGGAGGTTTCTTTTAAGAACCTGCTGAGCGCCGTGCGTACAGGACATGTAAAAGGTATCAATGTAAAGATAAACAGTGAATTCGGCGGTCTTGTCGAAGCCATTCAGAAGGGTGTTTCCATTGACAGCCAGATAGACAGTGCTTACAATCAGGAAATTTTGCAGAAAATAAGGGAATGGGGCAGTAAAGAAACCGGGATTCCCGAAATACTGGAGCAACTAAAAGAGCCGGTTACCATTCAGAATATCACGGCGCTGCAGGAAATAAACCGGGACGGAATGGCACCCTTTAAGAAAATTCAGGCAGTCAGGGAAAAATTTACTTCCGGAACGGACGGCGGGGAAAGCCCGGAGGCAGCCGATACACTGACAGGCTGGACGGATGTTTTTCTCGGAGAGACGGAAGCCCCTGCGGCTGACAATACCGACACGGCATTTACGGATAAAGCCCATTTTACGGAAAGCTATGAGGAATTGCTTACCGCCTACGAAGAAGAGGCGAAGGAGCTTACTTTTTCCGGGGAAGCCCATTCCCTGGATATAAAGCTTTTGCAGACCGGTGTCAGACAGCTCGGACTGAAAAGAGCATTTGCCGCGCAGGAAGAATACGAAGTGCCCTGTATGGTGGGGGATGAACTTACCTCCGTGCATTTGAAAATGATACACGATGAAACGGATAAAGGTCATTTTTATGTAAGAACGGACAGTGAGGTATTCGGCACACTTTCCGGTGATTTCCGGATGGAAAACGGTGAAATATCCGGTATGTTTACGGCAGCTTCTGCGGAAGCGGAAGGGGTTCTGTACAAAGCAGCAGAATTCTTGACACAGGAAGCAGAGGAAAATAGCCTGAAAACCGGTAAAATAGAGATTGTTACCGGGGTAAAAGAGGCTTCCCCCAAAAAAGAAGCCTCCGCAGTCGGAGAAACGGCAGATTTGTACAAGGCAGCAGGTGCCGTGGTTTATGCATTGAGAAAGAGTCTGCAGACAGAAAGGACAGAAAGCTATGAGAATTAATTACAACGTATCAGCCATGATTTCCAATAACGCACTTTCCAACAGTGAGAATTTACTGACAAAATCCCTGGAGAGATTGTCCAGCGGCTTAAAAATCAATCATGCAAAGGACAATCCCGCAGGACTGGCAACCGCCAAAAGAATGAATGCCCAGCTGACAGGACTTTCTAAGGCAAAGGAAAACGCCAACGACGGTATCTCCGTCATTGAAACCGCGGACGGCGCCATGACGGAAGTGCATGAAATGCTGCAGAGATTAAACGAACTTGCTGTAAAATCAGCAAACGGTACACTGTCAGACGACGACAGAACAATGAT
>ENA-OOUZ01001104-OOUZ01001104.1-human-gut-metagenome-genome-assembly--contig:-NODE-1104-length-10921-cov-1.582183_pt1 | contig 10921 bp, 10 predicted proteins | sample MGYA00241546_ERZ501274 | MGnify/ENA primary metagenome ERZ501274 (study PRJEB25962, sample SAMEA2042363) | human gut metagenome | biome: human gut; feature: human-associated habitat; material: faeces...
GCTCTCGCGGAGCGTGATGGCGATGCACTTCATGTTTGGATAGGCTTCCAAAACCTTATTGCCAAGCGCACGGTACTTCTCGCGGTCGAGCTCGCCGGATTCGATGTTCACATCGACGGTAATTTCCAGCGACTTCTGCACATCTTCTTCGTTGGCAATCGCAACATCGACGTACTTGGCAAGCTCCCGCATGACCTCACTGGCCTTTTTGCCGTATTTCCAGAGGTTTTTTCGGTAATTCAAGTCGCAGGAGACGGTGATGTTCCGCTTCTTTGCTTCCTTGACGGATTCCAGACTCAGTTCCATCGCGGATTCGCTGATTGCAGGCGTAATGCCCGTGATGTGGAACCATCCTACGCCGTCAAATGCCCTGCTCCAGTCGATATCACCGGGTTTTGCCAGCGCAATCGAGGAATACGCGCGGTCGTAGACGACCTTGCTTGGGAGCTGGTTTGCACCGGCTTCGAGATAATAAATCCCCATTCGTCCGTTGCCGCGGACAATTTTTTTCGTGTCCACGCCGAAATAGCGCAGCTCGCGGATGCAGGCATTGGCAATGTCGTTCTGCGGAAGAACCGTCAGAAATTCTGCATCCATGCCGTAATTTGCAAGGCTGACGGCTACGTTTGCTTCGCCGCCGCCGAAGGTGGCTTCCAGCATCGGAGACTGGAAGAAGCGCTCGTGTCCCGGTGCTTTCAGGCGGAGCATGATTTCTCCAAATGTCAAGACTTTCATCCGCGCACCTCCTTGACGATCTGCGAAGCTTCTCGGCAGAGCGCTGTGACTGCGTCAAAATTGCCAGCGGCAATTTCTTTCTTCGGGCACAGCCAGCTTCCGCCGACGGCGTGAACAAACGGCGCGTCCAGATATTCTTTCAGGTTTTTCGCGTCTACGCCGCCGGTCGGGATGAATTTGATCCCGCCGAAGGGACCCGAGAGCGCCTTCATCGCGGACAGACCACCGTAAACGCCAGCGGGGAAGAATTTCACAACGTTCAGTCCCAGCTTCATGGCTGCCATAATTTCGGTCGGCGTCACGCAGCCGGGCGTCACAGCAACACCGTTCTCTACGCACCAGCGGACAACTTCTTCGTCAAAGCCCGGGGAAACGATAAATTTGGCACCGCACTCGACGGCTTTTTTACACTGTTCAAGCGTAATGACCGTGCCCGCACCGACGAGCATATCGGGGCAGCTTTCCGCGACTGCCTTGATCGAATCCGCACCCGCCGCCGTGCGGAACGTGATCTCCATCACGTCCACGCCGCCGGCAAGCAGCGCTCTCGCCGTTGCCACGGCGTCCTTTGCGTCGTCCAATACGATAACCGGCACAACAGCCGATGCGGCCAGTCTTTCAGAAACATTCATTTTGTTGACTCCCTGCTTTCATTTGCGATGATTCCAATAAACATCCCATGCGTTTTCTGCAAAGATCATCTCTCGTTCCTTCTCCGTGCAGTCGGACAAAAGGAATCTTCCGTGCGCCACCAACTGCTGATAGTTTGCCGTCCCCAGCAGCCAAGGGATATCTGTCCCCCACAGCAGCTTTTCTGCTCCCACGATTCTACGTGCCAGATCAAAATACCGTTTCGTACTGGGAAACGGATATTCCTCTTCCTCCCGCACATGATATGGGAGCGCAGAAAGATCGAACCAGACGTTTGGGAGCGTCCCCAGTCGGATCTGCTCCAGCCATGCGGACCAGAGTTTTGGATCGCGCTCTGCAGTGCGTGAGGGCTGGCCCATGTGGCAAAGCACCAGTTTCAGGCCCGGATGGCGCTTTGCGATGGCTGCAATCTGATCTGTCTGATAAGAGCCGTCACCAGGCCGGCCGAGATCAAACGAAACTGTTTTCCCGCCTGCTTCCATAGCCTCCCAAAGCCATCGCAGCTCTGGCGCATCCAGCTGCACACCTGGATAGACTCCATACAGGCCGCCCGCCTCGGAAAATTCGATTTTGATGTTTTTCCAAAGTGGTCCTTCCAGTTTTTCGGTATAATACTGCCGTGCCGCGGGACTCCAAGGGTCAAAAAAAGCGGAGGCAATAAACTGCTCCGGATAGTCCCGGCAGGCTTGGAGCACATACTCGCTCCAATCTCCATAGCACGGACAAAGGATCAAGACGGCTTTATCCCCCTGTCCCTGCCGCATCTCATGCAGCAGCATCTGCAATGTATGGCTGGTTTTTTCGTTGATCGCCGGCAGCACATCCTGCGCAATACCGTCTCCCGCATCGATCCGGCCATATCCCGCGCCATGGGTATGGCCTTTTGGGCCATACCCATTAACGTTTGGGAAAATATGAACATGCGCGTCAATCAGCATAGTTTTTCCCGCTCAGTTCATGCTGCCCTTTACGCCCTGAACCAGCTGATCGATCACGTTGATTTCTTCGATCGTCGGTCTGTATCCGTCCTCAAACATGACCGAACCGTCCTGCGCATAGATCGGGCCCTCAAACACGGCAATCTCCTTGTTAATCAACTGCTCGCGCACTTCACCAAGCTTCGCCACGATCTCATCAGAGACTGTGTCGCCAAATGTTGCCTGCTTGATCAGGTTCAGTTCCATGCCGCCGCTGATGTTCACCGGTTCATATTCTCCGTCAATCGCCTGCTTCAGATACGGAATATAGCCGCTCCAATCCGTAATGCACGCAGACAGCCACGTCTGGGGATCCAGCTCATACGCATCAGAGTTGCAGCCGAAGCAGTGCACGCCACGGCTGCGGCAGATTTCCATCATCGTCTTGATGGAATCCTGGAACGGCGCAATGACATCACAACCGCTGTCGATCAACTGGTTCACAGATGTGGTCTGCAGGCCAGTATCCGCCCACGACCCGGTAAAGACCGCGGTAATATCAATCTCAGGCTTGATCGACTGCGCGCCAAGTGCAAACGCGTCGATGGCAACAATGACATCCGGGATCGGCAGAGAGCCAATGAAGCCGATCTTGTCCGTTGTCGAATACATGGCGGCCAGGACACCATTCAGATACCAGACATCCTGCACTTCTCCATGGATGATGGAAAAGTTTCCGCCGGCGTAATCCGTGATCGGGAGCGAATAGAACGCTACCTCAGGATGACGCAGCGCGACATTGTGCGAGTATTCGAGGAATCCAAACTGCGAGGGGAACAGAATGGTGCACCCCTGTGCAATCAGCTCCTCCATGACACCTTCGCTGTCAGAGGTTGTAGGGACGTTTTCCTTGATCACGACTTCAATGCCAAGCTCTTTCTCAACAAGTTCACCAAGCTGCACGAAATTCAGGTTGAAGCCATAGTCGTCTTTTGTTCCGCTCAGGATAATGCCAAGCTTCTTTGCCCCCGCACCGGGCTTGACGTCGCCCGTCTGTTCCGTCTGCGTCTGGGTGGTGTCTGCCTGTTCCTGCGATGCAGCCGGCTTTGCGCATGCCACCAGCGTTGCCGCGAGCAGAACCAGCACCAACATCATTGCAACTACTTTTTTCATTGTTTTTCCTCCGTCCTTTTTCTTTAAGTAATAATTTTCAGTTGTTCCGGCATCGACGGCTTTTTGGACGTCGAAATAATTGCCAGAGCGACCAATGTAAACAGGTAGGGCATCATCAATGTCACATACATGGAAATGGGCACTTCGTGGATCTGGAAGAATATCTGCAGCGCCTGTGCCAGGCCGAACAGATACGCCGCAAGGTATGCTCGCTGCGGCTTCCACGAGCAGAGGATCACCAGAGAGGAGGCAATAATTCCCCGTCCGTTGATCATGTTGTTTGCCCAACTCATCGCATAGATCACGCTCATATGTGCCCCGCCGATTCCAGCCAGAACACCTGCAAAAATAACCGCTCCGTATTGCAGAACCACCGGGTTATACCCGTACGCTCTTGTGACATCAGGCCGTTCCCCCACAGAACAGAGCACCAGCCCCGTTCTTGTTTTTGTCAGGAACCACCAAGCCAACACCGGAAGTACATAAGCGATATACGTCAGAATATCCTGCTGAAAAAAGGCCGGCCCAATCACCGGAATCTTGCTCAGAACCGGAATGGCGAGGGAAAACGACTTTCCAAGGCTGACGCCAAGCTGTGATCTTCCAAAAAAGGTGGTCAGGCCCTGCGCAAAGAAAATCAGGATAAATCCGGTCGCCATCATGTTGCTTTTTCTGGAGATGGAAAGAAACGCTTGGATCAGCCCAATCAAGCCGCCTGCAATCGCTGCGCACAAAACAGCCAAAAACAGGCTTCCGCTCCCGGCTGCTACGGCAAAGCCTACACATGCGCCACAAAGCATACTTCCTTCTACGCTCAGGCTGGTGATGCCGGTTCGTTGGCCAATCAGATCTCCAAGCAGCGCGTAAATGATGGGAGTTCCTGCGCTGACCATGCAAATGAGAATCGTTGTCAATTCGTTCATGCCTTTTTCTTTCCTCCCACCGTCATAATTGTCAGCAAAACGAGCATGATCAAAATCTGCATTGTCGCCGCCGGAAGCCCGGTGTTGATCTCCATGCCGTTACCGGCGACGGTCAAACCGCCGATCAGTAAGGCGGACAGGATCAGCAAAAGCGGGTTGTTTCCGGCCATTCCTGCAGCAAGGAAGCCCATAAAGCCCATGGTCTCGCCCGCACTGATCCGCATACGGCCCTCGACGCCGACGACCATGACCGCGCCGGCAAGGCCGGCAAGTGCACCCGCGAACAAGAACACCCAGGTCTGTATTTTTCTCACCTGTATGCCTGCGTAACGTGCAGCCATCTGGTTTCCGCCGATCGTACGCACCGCAAACCCCACTCTTGTATGATAGATGATATACCAGGTCAAGCCTGCCATGGCAATCGCGACAAAGATACCGGCGTTCATTCTTGTTCCAAAATAGGTGTGAAAACGCAGCTGGGGCGCAATTTCTACCGTCTGCGGGTAATTCCATCCATTTGGATCGCGAAGGCTGCCAAACAGCATGGCAGAGATCAGGTAGGTCGCAACATAGTTCATAAGGATTGTCGTCAGGATCTCGTTCATTGCAAGCTTCTGCTTCAGAAAAACACCGACGCCTGCATACAAAGCCCCGCAGATCATACCAACCAGCAGCATCAGCGGGATTCCGATAACACCGGGCAGATTTGCCAGCACCGTGCTTCCGGCAACAGCGGTTCCGAGAGCGGCAATCGCCATCTGGCCTTCTCCGCCTGCGTTGGCCAGGCCAACACGGGCCGGAATGCTTGCCGCAAGACCCGTCAGGATCAGATACGCCGCACGGACAATTACTTCGCCAAAGCCGTAAGCCGAACCAAAAATAGATGTAATGATGGTCTGATACGCCACAAGCGGCGATTTGCCCTGCGACAGGAGCAGCACGGCAAACGCGATCAGAGGAAACAGGACGCAGATCAGAATCCGAACTGCCAAGCTGTCTTGAAGTTGCAGCGGCTTCTTTTGTGCCTTATTCATGTGCGTTCTCTCCTTGAAGCATAATTTTTCCGATCTCATTCGGCGTACACGCGTCTACACAGTACGGTCCAAACGCAGTGTGAGAAGACAGGACCAGGATCCGGTCGCACATCGTGAACAGCTCCGAGATATCTTCAGAAATCAGGATCGTACCCACGCCCTGTTTTTTCAGCCGGAACAGTGTCTTGTGGACTGCGTGTACTGTGGCGATGTCCAGTCCCCGGCTTGGATAACTGGCAATTAACAGGCGCGGTCTGGAGATAACGGCACGGGCAAACGCCATTCGCTGCAGATTGCCACCAGAAAGTGTCCCGGCAATTCTTTCTGCCTGTGGGACCCGGAGGGTCTTGACCTCAGAATGTGCCTGCAGTTGACTGCGCATTGCCTGCCAGTCCATGTCACCATGGCGGTAAATCGGATCCAGGCCAACCAGCGCCATGTTTTCCAGAATCGAAAACGTCGGAACAACGTTGTCGCGAATAGGATCCTCTGTCACCATTCGCAGTCCCAACCGGATTCTATGCGCAATATCCGTTGAGGAGATATCCTCTTCATTTGCGCTCAGGATACCGCTCTGCAGCTTCCGCGCTCCGTATATGGCCTCCGCCAGTTCTCTCTGCCCATTTCCGGATATGCCGGCAATGCCCAGGATCTCTGCTTTGTGCATTTTGAAGCTGACATCATGCAGAATCAACTGATCGTGGTCATCCTTTATGCTGACTCCGGAAAGCGACAGCTGCAGTGCCGCTGCTTCGTTTTCCTCACTGCATTCCGGGCGTTCCAGCTCAAAGTTGACCGGAACATTCCCCATCATTGCCGAGATGATCTGCTGCTGGCTGAAGCCGTCTCTGCGTTCGAAGGTACAGACATGTTCGCCCTGACGCAGAATCGTGATCCGGTCCGACACGGCAAGAATCTCATCAATTTTATGCGTGATCAGGAATATCCCATAGCCCTTATCGCGGAACCCGCTCAGCATCTGCAGAAAAGCCTGCACTTCGTGCGGTGCCAGCACGCTTGTGGGCTCATCGAAAATCATCACACGGGTCTGCGGATCCAGCAGAATCTTCAGGATCTCCACATGCTGCCGCTGTCCAAGATCAAGCTTCCAGACCTCTGTATCAGGGTTCACAGAAAGATGGTATTCCGCTGCGATCCGATTGATTTCAGCGCGAAGCTTCTTTTTATTGATCTTCCACCCGGCAGAATGGAGGGAAAGGAATACATTTTCCAGAACTGTGAAAGCAGGAACGAGCCGGAAATCCTGAAATACCATTCCGATGCCCTTCTCCCGGGCAATCGTCGGATTCCAGCGCTCCATTTTTTCTCCGTCAATATACAGATTTCCGGCAGTCGGCTGATAGACACCATAGAGCATCTTCATCAGCGTACTTTTTCCCGCACCGTTCTCGCCTGCTATCGCATGGATTTCACCGGCGTGGATTTCGATGTCAATCTCCCGGTTTGCCGTCAATTCTCCGAATCGTTTCGTGAGTTTTTCCGCCCGTAAAATCGGTTCCACTTGCCGTTCCTCCTGTTTTATCGTCTCTGCTCACTATAGATCACAACATGATTTCCATGCGGATCAAGCAGGGTAAACGCCCGCGTTCCGTCCTTGCAGCCACAGGGTTCCTGCAAAACCTGAACCAGCGGCGCTGCCTTTTTCATGATTGCCTCAAAGCAACTGTCTGCATCCTGTGCTTCAAACATCAGCGTCTCGTTCCCCTGCGGCATCGGATCCTTTCTGCAAAGTACCTCCAGCGTTCCGTCCCCGGATCCGATTACAAATTTATGCCCCCGGTCCTTTGTTCCGTAGTCCCAGGTATAGCATGCACGGAGCCTGAGAATATCCCGGTAGAATGCCAGGCTCTGTTCATAGTCCGCCACATCTACATACGCCACTGCGCGGTATTCACCACGGAACATCCCCGGAACCGTCGGCTGCCAACCATGCTGGTACTCCATCACATCACGGCTCCAGGAGAAGATCACAATCACGTTTTCATCCGGATCGAGCAGCTGGAACAGCCGGATTCCATACGGGCGGTCCGCGATATGTTCATAAACATGCAGCCCCGGTTTTCTTGCCAACCGCGAATAGCAGTCATCAACATTGTCCGCCTCCAGCATAATCGTCGTCGGCCCCTGCGGAAGATCGGCGCCGGCCGGACGCAGCTCTACTGCACCGCCTGCTGCAGCAAAGCGGCAGCCCTCCATTCCGCCGTCCCAGACCGGAACCAGTTCCAATGTCTGCTGATAGAAGTTCCGGCTCCGCTCCAGGTCTCTGACGCAGAGAACCGTCCGTACCTCTTTTTCAAAATAATCTCTGTGCTGCATGCTTCTCTTCCTTTCTTCCGTTTCGGATATCGACCCGAAATACATATATTTACTTGTAAACTTCTTAATAAATGACTATAATCAGCAAAAAAGCTGGAGGTGCTGCTTCTATGCTCCGTCTATCCTCACAAACACAACAATCCAGGGTGCGCGCACAGCTTGAACTCCTGCTGCGCAATGCAGAACCCGGCGAGCGGCTGCCCTCAGAGCCAGCGCTTGCAAAGCGTTTCGACGTCAGCCGAACCACGATCCGGGAAGTCATGAGCCAGTTGGAAATAGAGGGCTTTGTCCAGCGCAGGCAAGGAAGCGGCACCTATGTGCGTCGTCAGCCGCTGCTGGAGGATGAAAGCCTGCTCCATTTTGTCGATTTTCCGACGCTGATCTCCAAGCAGGGACACACGCCCGCCATGCGGCAGCTCGGATTTGTGCAGCAGCGTGCAGGAGCTTTCTTTTCCACCCGTTTTCACATCGGTGAAGAAGATCGGATCCTCACCCGGCGCTGCCTGTACACGGCAGATGAACATTTTTGTGTACTGGCTGAAGACAGTTTCCCGCTGGCCTTCCTCTCGGAAGGTCAGTGTGTACAGCTGCTTGGGTCAAACAATACCGATCTGCGGCTTTTCCTTTTTCTCGCAACCGGCCGCGCCGCCTGTCAGGACGAAACCACAATCTCCGTTGCCCAACCGGAAGACTACCCGTTCCTTGAATCCCTGCTCGAGGACAAGCAGCATCCGCTGCTCTTTCTGAGCAGCATGTGTCTGGATAGTCACAATGAACCGTTTATCAGCTCACAGATCTACTCGGACACGGACTATATCAAATATCAGCTGAACCGCAGGATCGTCTGAACTCAGTGATTGCTGTGATACAGGTTAATCCGGTTTCCACAGGGGTCTTCAACGGCAAAGTACCGTGTGCCGTAACTCTGTGTGACAGGCTTGCTCACAATCCGGATGCCTTCTGCAGCCGTAAGCTCCCGATAGGTCTGATCGACATCTTCGGTTTCCAGATTGACGATCACAGGGCCGGTCTTTCTGTCATGTGCCTGACAGAGTACGCTGATTGTGCCGCGGCCGGCCCGGAATTTTGCGCCGCGATCCTGCGTTCCTTCGTCCCAGCTGTAATACGGCTCCTGGCCGAGCAGCGTTTGATAGAAGTCCCGGCAGGCAGAAAAATCCACCTCTTCGGTATATAGAAGAATTTGAATGTCCCCTGTAAATGCTGTCATGGTTTATTCTCCTTTTTTATAGACGCAGACACCATCAATGTATTTTGCACAGATATCCCGGTCATCCGACCTTGTAATCAGGCGCTCCATCCGTTCATAGGGCGTCCGCTGTACGCCGTCACAGAGACGGCTGTCATCCAGAATCACCGCATCAAAACAATATCCCGGCTCAAAGCTTCCGCTTTTCCAGAGAACGCCGCCGCCTTTTGTTGCAAGGTAGAACGCATTGGGCAGAGACAGAACTTTCCGCTGATCCATATTTCGCGCGCTGTTTTTGGAAGCCCAGAAGACTTTGGATGCCAAAATCGCCTCAAATATTGTCCGGAACATATTCAGTGTGTTGCCGCCGCCGACATCTGTACCCAATCCGACTTTGATCCCAGCGTCCAGATAGTCCATGATTGGCGCCGCGCAGCCGCAGCTGTTCATGTTCGACTGCGGACAATGCGCTACCAGCACATTGCGCTTTTTCAGTGTTTCCACCTCTTCCGGGGATGAAAACACGCAGTGTGCCATCACGGCAGGTGTCTTCGATCCAAGCAGCCCCGCACGGTCATAGGCCTGTGCATAAAAGTCAAGATCCGGTGCAAGCTCCCGCACCCAGTCAATTTCATCCAGCCCCTCTGAAAGGTGCGACTGCACCGGGACGTGGTATTCTTCTGCAAGCTGTCCCAACTGCTGCAGGCAGCTTTCCGTACAGCTGGGAAAATATCGCGGCGTGAGAATCGGATAAATTGTACCAATTCCGTTTTTTGTCTCTTCCAGCCAAAGGCGGGTCTGCGTGATCGTCTCCTGTGTTGTTTCCAGCAGGCCCGGCGAAGAATTCCGGTCCATATTCACCTTTCCGACATAGCCTGCAAATCCGTATTTTGCCAGGACTTTCATGAGAATCTCTGTCGCTTCGCGGCTGGTCGTTGCATAGGCGCACAATCGCGTTGTCGGTGTAGCCAGAAGGGACTCAGCAAAACGGGTGTAGGCCTGTTCCGCGTACGCAATATCGTTGAATCTGGACTCATCGGGAAACGCATAGCGGTCAAACCATGTATTCCACTGGCCGTTCTCAATATTCTGCCCGATTCCCTGGAAGGACGCCTGAGAGGCATGGACATGGATATCACATGTACCGGGAATGACGAATTTACCGCCCATATCCAGTACATCGACCTGGCGATATCGATCTGGCAGCGTTTCATAGACCCCAGCGACCTTTTTCCCCTCACAAACCAGATACGCATCTTCCATGATGGTAAACTGATCCCGCTGTGCGGTAAAAACCAGCGTTCCCTTGATCGCAAAGCTCCGCTCTGCACGATGTTCAACTTGGCTCATAGCATCCCCTACTCAGCATTTCATATAATTCTTGCTTGCATATTACCAGTGCTTTTGGGCAGTGTCAACAGGAACCGACTATCCCAAAAAATCTTTGGATAAATGCAAAAAAGCGCCCTGTTTCCCCTTCTTTCTTTTCTGTTAAAAGTGCAATTTGTACGACAACTTGCCAGTTTTTCAAAAGATGTCTGTCTGTAATCTGCTTGTTGCCGCCAGTCCAGCTTTTATCCAGCAGGAATCTGCGGCCGTCTTCCCCCCTGTTTTGAAAGCAGCATTCCGTCAACGCGCAGACTGCCGTTGGTTTTTTAATACGAGACCCAAGCAGAAAAAAATCTGCTGCCGCTCGGAATGGGCGGCAGCTTGCCTTTTATCAAATCATGCTGACATGTTTCAGTGTCTCTGTGATTGCTTTTTCCGCCGCTGTCCCCTATAATTGAAAGGCAAACGGTATGCAAGCTGCAAACTCAGAAGCGAAAGGAGCGCAACGACATGCAGTGCTCGCCGCCAGCTTCGAAGAACACGCTCTCGCAGCCTCTTCGAAAGTGTTGGACGCCTTATGCCGAGCTGCAAAGGCGCAAAGCTGATGGACGGCAA
>ENA-OOUZ01001116-OOUZ01001116.1-human-gut-metagenome-genome-assembly--contig:-NODE-1116-length-10845-cov-2.246247_pt1 | contig 10845 bp, 8 predicted proteins | sample MGYA00241546_ERZ501274 | MGnify/ENA primary metagenome ERZ501274 (study PRJEB25962, sample SAMEA2042363) | human gut metagenome | biome: human gut; feature: human-associated habitat; material: faeces...
CTGAAAAAGTCCATAAGTTCACTCCGTTATTTATTGTTTTCGTGGTATTCACAAAATTCCTTCGTTTTGCTCCAATACTTTATTCCCCAGTTTTCAAAATTCCACTCCTCCATATAATCGTTACATTCGTAGTCGATGTACCACAAAAGTCCGTTGTTTAAAATGAAATTTGTCGGGAAATAATCTATGTTCATTCCTTTTGGATTCAACAGTCTGCACATCTCACGAACCTGCTCAATGTATTCGGGTTTCATCTCATTCTGCAAAACAAGCTCATATGCGGTTTTGCCGTCAATGTAATCTTTAAGAATCCTCTCGTTTTCCACATCGCAGTCAATAAGCTTCGGCAGTCTGAGCCCGGCATTTTTCAGCCGTTCGTAATCGTTAAGCTCACTTTGAATTTTGTTACCGAAGGTATAGTATGAACACGGCTCGTGGTGAATCTGCTTTAAAACATAATTGTGTTCTCTGACACAAGGTAGGAATAACCGCCCTTGCCTTTTCCGAGAAGCTTAATGACGGTAAAATCTTTTCCGTTCACACTCATAGTATCCATGAGAACACCTCCGCACATATTACCGTATTATTTTATCACAGCTAAAGTTTGGGTGCAAGTTTTAAATTCTTTATGTGTAATGAACAAATGCTAAAATAAGTACATTCGGTAAAATAAAAAAGCGTGGATTTATAAATTTATTTTCCCATGCGGCAATTTATTACAAATTTGTTGTTGATTTTCTTATTAAAAAAAAGTATGATATAGAATATATTATTCTGCCCAAATGCCACAGTTGTGACATTTGATGCCCACTACAATTGAATAACAACTTTTAACACACAGGAGAAGATTTATTTGGAAAAGAAAAAATTCAGAATCAGCGGAAAGCTGATATTTAATCTCGCTGTTGTGGCAATCTCGATTTATCTGATCATCTACTTCTTTGTTTCGGAGGACGGTCTGATCGACTTGCTCAAAAAGCCTGACGGCTGCAATATGCTGATTATCCTTGCGGCTTTGCTGATTTATGATTTGAACATCCTTGTTGATGCTGTTGTCACGCTGATATATGTGCGGTCAAAGTATGAGAATTTCAGCTTTATTGAGGCTTTGAAGGTCGCATTTGTCGGAGTATTTTTCAGTGCGATTACACCGTCAAGCACAGGCGGACAGCCTATGCAGCTTTACCTTATGTCAAAAAAGAACATAAGCGTAGGTTTCGGTTCGGCTTGTATGACGCAAAAGTTCATTGTGTATCAGATAGTAATGACCGCTGTCAGCGTTATTGCCGTTATCACAAGGTTCAACTATTTCAGCGACGCTTTTACAAACATCTGGTCAACGCTTTTCATTATTTTCGGATTTACCGTTCAACTTGCAATGACGGCTTTGTTCCTGCTTGTTTCATTCAGCCACAAGGTTACAAACAAGCTCATCAATCTTATTTATAAGATTATGAAAAAGTTCAAGTTCATTAAAAATCCCGAAAAGAAGGTTGAAAGACTTCACAAAGAAGTTGATATGTTTCACGACACAAACAAACAGCTTTTTTCAAGCGTAAAACGGCTTGTTGTAATTTATGCACTTGTATTCATTCAGGTAATTTTAATTCTTTCAATCCCCTATCTCATCTATATTGCGTTCGGTATGGCACCGATTGCAAGAGCGGCAGGACAGCCTCCGCTTTCATTCTATGATTCAATCTGTATTCAGTCATTCGTACTGTTCACGGCAAACCTTATCCCGCTCCCCGGTGCATCGGGCGGTGCGGAGCTTGCATTCACAATGTACTTCGGTTCATTCTTCAAAATCGGTGCAATAAGCAAAATCAAGCCGGCAATCCTTATGTGGAGATTTATTACATACTACGGAGCAATGCTGATTTCTGCCCCATTCTCCTACTTTACAAAGGGTAAAAGGCGTGACGATGAAATAAAACAAATTGAAGAAGAACTTGAATCGGAAATGGATAATAAAAAACCGGAAGAAAAAGTAACTCAGTAGTATTTTCATAAATATCTCTTTCAAAAACGGAGCAGACACAATTCAGTCTGCTCCGTTTTTTGTTGTATGACAAACCGTTAGCCATTTTTTACGGTCAATTGTTGGAAACAATTTGTAGTGGCGAACAAGGTTCGCCGCTACAGTATATCATCAAACATTCTGTTTAAGGCAGGTTTTCAGGTCATCTTCTGCGTTGCTGATTGGACGCAAGCCGAATGTTTCTGACAAATACTGCAACACATTCGGGCTTAAAAATGCAGGGAGTGTCGGGCCTAGGTAGATATTCTTTATTCCGAGGCTTAAAAGTGCCAGCAAATCGGCAACCGCCTTTTGCTCATACCACGAAACAATCAGCGACAACGGCAAGCCGTTTACATCTGTATCAAACGCATCGGCAAGTGCTACGGCAATGCAGATTGCGGAGTAAACATCGTTGCACTGACCGATGTCGAGTAATCTTGGCAAGCCGTCGATGTCACCGAATTCGAGCTTGTTAAAGCGGTATTTTCCGCAAGCGAGCGTCATAATTATGCAGTCTTTCGGCACATTTTCGGCAAACTCCGTGTAGTAATTTCTGCCCGGTCTTGCACCGTCACAACCACCAATAAGGAAAAAGTGTCTGACTTTTCCGCTTTTGACGGCCTCGACAATTTTATCGGCATATGAAAGCGTAGCGTGATGACCGAATCCCACAAGAATTTCGTGCGGTTCAACATCTTCCTTAAAACCTCCGAGTTCAATTGCCTGCTGAATAATTTCGCTGAAATCTTTGTCGCCGTTTTCCTTTTTGCCGATGTGCTTAACACCCTCCCAGCCGACAACATTTGTACTGTAAATTCTGTCTTTGTACGAATCTCTCGGCCGCATAAGGCAGTTTGTCGTCATAAGAATACAACCGGGGATATTGTCAAACTGCTTTTGCTGATCTTGCCATGCACCGCCGAAATTGCCGATAAGATGCGGATATTTTTTTAAACCGTCATAGCCGTGACACGGTAGCATTTCGCCGTGAGTATAAACATTTATGCCCTTGCCCTTTGACTGTTCAAGGAGCATTTCAAGGTCTTTCAAATCGTGACCCGACACAATAATAAACGGACCTTTTTTGATGTGAACATCAACCTTGTGCGGTGACGGATTGCCGTAGGTTTCAGTGTTTGCTTCATCAAGTTTTTTCATAACTTCAAGAGCATTTTCACCCGTTCTCATCGTCATTCTGATAAGCTCCTCAACCGTGAGCGAATCATCCGTTGTCGCCTCAAGTGCAGTGATGTAAAAATCGTCAACCTGATCGCTAAAATAGCCGAGTTCACGAGCCTGATGACCGTAGGCGCTTATGCCTTTGAGACCGTAAACAATTGTCTGTCTTAAAGAGCGGATGTCGGGGTCAAGCGACTTTTCGTACATAATTCCCGCAAGCGGTGCGTCTTTGAGCATTTCCGACTTTGTTTCGGGAAGATTGTAGGTTGCGTGCAGAGTATGATTTTTGATTTCGCCCACAACTTCACGAAGTTTTTCCTTGATTTGCTGAGATTCACGCAAAAGCGACACATGCACATCGGCATCAAAGTTTACATTCGTCAGCGTTGTAAAAAGGCAGTTTTCCACAAAGCGAACAATGTCCTTGTCAATGTGCTGACCTTTTTCAATAATCACCTTGCCGTAACAGCTTATGCCCTTCAGCTGAAAGATAAGTAAATCCTGAAGATTTGCAATTTCGGGAGTTTTTCCGCAAACACCGAGCCGTGTGCAACCCTTTCCGTTCGCAGTCTGCTCACACTGATAGCAAAACATCTCATAACCCAAGTCCATATTATTACTTATAAAAATTACCTCCGAAACATTCTGCAAATATTATCTGCAAATTTTCGGAGGTTTATTCTTAATTTTGATATTCTGTTTTAAAGATTTGCGAAAACCTTTGTTCCTTTATTCTTAATCCAATACCAGATTGGAAGGCTGATGAGGATAAAATAAAATGCTGTGCAGGCGAGGAAAATTTCAGTCGAAATTTCAATTTCAAAGCTGAGAAGAACCGGATACGCAATAGCAGGTACGCATACGGCAAGAACTGAAAGCAATAACGAAAGCATAACACTTGAACTCTGTTTTACTGCCTCAGCGGTTGTATTCCAGTCAAGCTTTGGCTTTTTCAGGTCAAACATAAGTCCGAGAAGACCCGAGAACAACGAGAAAATTATCGGAATAAGAATTGTGATAATAATATTAACCGGTTTCATTCCGAGCATTATTGAGAGAACAACCGAGGGTACAAGTGAAACAACGCCGTTTACAATAAAGTGCAGTTTCAGCTTTTGCGTAAGCACCTGCAACGGTGATACAGGAAGCGACTGCATAAGCCAAAGGTTTTTAGCTTCCATTGAAACTGATGCCGCAGAAATCGGTCCAATTGAAATCACAAAGGCAATCACAAGCGGAAGATATACTGAAATCATTTCAATCAATGTACTTGGAAATTGCTTCAGCGTATTAAGCTGGAACACCGCATAAATTGTTCCGCCTACCATAATTAACGCACTGAGTCCGCTGTTAAGCATATAGGTCGCGTTGCCTGTGAACATCATTCTTTCTTTGCGTAAAAGCGCCTTTGATGCAGAACTTACTTTCAGGGTTTTCTCCTTATACACGGCTTTCTTCGCACCCTTTTTCGCTGTTGCAAGCTTTATGAAGCTGTGAGAAAGCACCGCATAAACAATTGCAAAGAATGCAATAATTACTACAGCAACACCCAAAAGCGGCAACAAGTCGCCCGATGCGCCAAGTCCTGTGAGATAAAGCGGATATGCACTGTCCATTATATTTGCACCGATGCCAATTGAATTTGCAGCGAGTGTTTTTACAAGGTCCTCTGCCTGATAATAAAGGTAAAAATACAGTGCAAAGAAAACAAGTGAAAATACGATTGTCACAACATTTTTATGTCTTGTCCTTGATGTTACAAGTGCAATCAGCCAGCCGAGAACACACGAAACGCTCAGGCTTAAAAGCGGAACTAAAAGCAGAATCACAATCTGACTTACTACAAGCGAAGCCGAAACAGGCGCATTTGTTGCATAGGCCGCAAAAGCAGGGATCTGTACAAGTGCACAAAAGAGAAAATTTTGTGCATACAGTGGCAACATTCTGCAAAAGAGAATACTGCGAGGCGGAATAGGCATTGAAAGCAAAAGTTCATTATCCTTTGCCTCATAAAGCTGTGAGAGCGAAAGGAAAATACAGCCTATTGTGCTGATTACAAACGACGCACCCATAACATAGAGAAAATACAACCAACTGAATCCCGATGTTGCAAGCATAGGTGCCATCATGCTGAACATATTGTAGAACATAAATGCAAATACAACACCGACAAAAGCGAGAAGAGCAAGATAAACAGCCGGTGAGTTAAACGAACTTTTTTTGCCGTTCTTTTTCTTGTTTGACGAATTTGCGGTGTATCGTGCAAGTGCCTTTTGAAATTGGAGTTTAATTAAGGTTTTAAGCATCTTTCTCCTCCAGTTCAAGGAATACATCTTCAAGCGAATCATCGCCCTTGACCTCATCCATTGTACCCGACTTGACAAGTTTGCCGCTTTTGATGATAGCAACCTTGTCGCAAAGCTTTTCGGCAACTTCAAGCACATGGGTTGAGAAGAAAATCGCACCGCCGTTATCGCACATCTCTCTCATCAAAGCTTTGAGAAGGTGGGATGATTTTGGATCAAGACCTACAAACGGTTCATCCATAATGATAAGCTTGGGGTTATGTATGAGTGCGGAAACAATTGCAAGTTTCTGTTTCATACCGTGAGAATAGCCGTCAATTGTCTGAGCAAGTGCATTTTTAATTTCAAACATTTCAGCATATTTACTGATTCTTGCCTGACGGTCAGACTGGCTGATTCCGAAAATATCGGCAATAAAATTGAGGTACTTAATACCTGTCATAAACTCATACAAATCGGGATTGTCGGGAATGTAAGCAATTTTGCGCTTACATTCGAGAGGTTTTTCTTTTACCGACACACCGTCAACATAGATTTCGCCCTCGTCAAAGTTGAGAATTCCACAGCAGGATTTGATTGTTGTTGTCTTACCTGCACCGTTGTGTCCGATAAAGCCATAAATCTCGCCTTTTTGAATATGAAGTGACAAATCGTCAACAGCCTTTTTGTCACCGTATTTTTTAGTTAAATGTTCTATTCTGAGCATAAGCGCTCCTCCTATAGCCAAATAAATTACGCAAATTATACTACACAAAATATTCTTGTGTCAATATGTTATAAAAATTCAACAAGTTTGAATTACAAACCAATAAATCTGCGAAATTTGGATAACAGAAACCATTTTTGATGAAATGTAAAATCTATTGAAATATTTTGCATTACGAATCATCTTGAATATGCGTAGGAATGATTTATAATATTAGTACAGATTATTTTTTGGAGGTTCATCTTGGCAAAGTTCAAAAGAAAATATACACTCGGGGAAGAAATTTTCAACTCTGTATCACACGGAATCGGTGCAGGTCTGTCGATTGCGGGAACGGTTGTGCTTATCGTTACGGCGGCAATCCACACAAATGCGTGGGGTGTTGTCAGCTCATGCATTTACGGTGCATCGCTCATCATACTCTACACAATGTCAACTCTGTATCATTCTTTCACAAACGAAAAGGTAAAAGCATTTTTCCGAATAATGGATCACAACACAATTTTTCTGCTGATTGCAGGAACATACACACCGATTACTCTTTACTACCTCAACGGTGTGACGGGCTGGATTTTGTTCGGAATTGTGTGGGCATCGGCAATTTTCGGAATAGTTATGAACTCAATCAACCTTGAAAAAGCAAGGATTCCGTCAATATTCTGCTACATAGGAATGGGTTGGGTAATAATCTTTGCAATAAAACCGCTTATGGAACATATGCCGTCAATTTCGGGAATCTTCCTCATAATAGGCGGAGTATTCTACACGGTGGGGATTATATTTTACGCAATTAAAAGGGTAAAATATTTTCACTCGATATGGCACTTATTCACGGTTGCGGGAAGTGTGTTTCACTACTTTGCAATTCTTCTCGGATTTTTCCGTATTTAACGGAAGCGAAAGCTGACCGCATAAAAATCCGCAGGTAAATCTTTCACACGCAAAAAAAAAGGGTTGCAGAAAAACTTTTCATTTTTCTGCAACCCTAAATTTTATAAAAAGATTTGTTTAGTTAGCGGAAACGCCTACGGAAACCTCTCTTACAGACAGAGCTTCCTTTGGAAGTGTGTACTTCTGCTTGTAAGCCTTGTAATCTGCGTTGTACTGAATATCATCGGAATTTTTGAGTTCGTGAAGATATTCGTGTGCGTCGTAGCCGTTGCGATTGATTTCAATAACACCGATTGCAATGTTTGAGCAATGGTCGGAAACTCTCTCAATATTTGTGATAAGGTCAGAGAATACAAAACCGAGTTCGATTGTACAGGTACCGTTAGTAAGACGCTTAACATGGGCGTCTTTAAGCTTGTCACGCAAACGGTCGATAACCTGTTCAAGCGGTTCAACCTTTGAGGCAAGTGCAAGGTCATTATCAACAAAAGCAACAGTAGCGTTGTTGATAATTTCACGAAGTGCGTCAATCATAACGGCAAGTCCTGCTTTCGCCTCTTTTGAGAACGAAATGTTCTTTTCGTGAATTTCCTGAGCAACCTTAACAATGCTTACCGCATGATCGCTGATACGCTCAAAATCACCGATTGTGTGAAGAATGAGCTGAATAGTTTTACTGTCGTCAGCCGAAAGCTGTTTGGAACTGAGCTTTACAAGATATGTTGAAATAACATCCTCATAGGAATCAATCATATCTTCGTTTTCATGAATTGTTTCCGCAACCTTTTCGTCATAATGGTCAACAAGCTCAAGTGCGCCGAGGAGCGTACCCTCAGAAAGACGAGCCATTTTTTCAGCAAGTGACTTTGCACGCTCTGTTGCAACAGAGGGAGTGTTGAGAAAACGCTCATCAAGGAACGGAACATCCGAATCCTCTTCCTTGTCCTTGATTGTAAGGCAGGCAAGCTTTTCAAGATACTTGTTGAACGGAAGAAGAATTGCAGTTGCAAGCAAATTGAATGCTGTGTGGATAACCGCAATGTTCTCCGGACCTACGATATCATTAAGGAAACCGTAGTTGATAAAGAGGTTAGAACCGTAGAATAATGCACAAATTACGAGTGTGCCGATAATATTGAAGTAAAGATGTACAAATGCGGCACGCTTTGCGTTTTTCTTTGCACCGATACAGGAAATAAGTGCAGTTACGCAAGTGCCTATATTCTGTCCCATAACAATCGGGATTGCCATCGAATAGCTGATTGCGCCTGTTTTGGACAATGCCTGCAAAATACCGACAGAGGCGCTTGAGCTTTGTATAATTGCGGTCAGCAATGCGCCGGCAAGAATACCGAATACAGGGTTGTTAAAGAGTGTGAGGAAGCCTGTGAATGTCGGATCATCCGAAAGCGGTTCAACAGCCGCACTCATCTGATCCATACCAACCATAAGAATACCGAATCCGAGGAAAATTGTGCCGAGATGCTTCTTCTTTTCCGAATTGCAGAACATAAGAAGAATAATTCCTACAAAGGCAAACACAGCAGAGAAAGACGACGGCTTTAAAAGCTGCATAACTAAACTGTCGCCCTCAATACCCGAAAGGCTGAGAATCCAAGAAGTGATTGTTGTGCCGACATTGGCACCCATAATAATACCGATTGCCTGGCGGAGTTTCATAATTCCCGAGTTTACGAAGCCGACAGCCATAACGGTTGTTGCCGAAGAGGACTGAATCACCGCAGTAACAGCCGCACCGAGAATGAATCCTTTCATGGTGCTGTTAGTCATTTTTTCCAAAGTTTTTTCAAGTTTACCGCCGGAAAGGCTCTCAAGACCGTCGCCCATTGAATTCATACCAAACAAAAAGAGCGCCAGACCGCAGAGCAGTTGTAAAACCATAAACAAATCCATAAATACATACTCTCCTTTATCATCAATAATATTAAACTAAAGTCATAGGATTGTCAATGAATTGTAAAGAATTTGTAAAGTCTGAAAGCTTGGTAATTATCTTTGAAATTTGTCGAAACACGGCATTTTTTATGTGAGATTCGTGAAATTGTATTGTTTGAGCAATAAAAAAGCGGCACTGCACAATATAGTATGCACAGCACCGCTTGAAATTTATTTTCTCTGCATTCTCTGCAAAAGATTGTAAAAATATTCACATCAGAACCTTGCGGTAAATGTTGTTCCCTGTTCACTGCTTTCAAGAGAAATCTCTCCGCCGTGTCTTTCGGTAATGTGCTTAACAATTGCAAGTCCAAGACCCGTGCCGCCTGTTTCCTTTGAACGGCTCTTATCAACACGGTAAAAGCGTTCAAACACACGCTTGTGGTGCTTTTCGGGGATACCGATTCCCGTGTCGGCAACTTTAACAAACGGATGTTCATTGTCATCGCCTGTTATGATTTTTACCGAACCGTTTTCACGATTATAACGGATTGCATTGTCACAAAGATTGTAGATAAGTTCGTAAATCTGATTACGGTTTCCGTTTATGACGGCAGTTTTTGTATCAACAGTGATTGTAATTCCGTGCTTTTCGGCATTTGAACGGAGATCCTCGGCAACCTCGGCTGCAACCCCTGCAAGGTCAACAGGGGCAAATTCTTCATCGCTGAATTTTTCGTCAAGCTGTGAAAGCTCCATGATATCACTTATAAGAGAGAGAAGTCTGCCCGATTCCTTGTGAATTTTATTTGCGAAATTCGGAATATCATCGGGCTTTACAAGACCGCTTGCAATGATTTCTGCATAACCCGAAATTGAAGTCAACGGGGTTTTCAGCTCATGAGTTACATTTGCCGTAAATTCACGACGCATTTTTTCAGCCTTTTTCTTAGCCGAAACATCAATAATAAGACAGATTGCACCGTTTTTTTCGCCGTTTGAATAAACAGGATTGGTGATAATCTGCAATGCTCTTCCTTTTACGGTTGTGTCGCCGTTTTTACTTTCGCCCGAAAGAGCCTTGTCAACGCAATCGTTGAGAACCTCGTTGCGTGAAAACGCAATCAAAGTCTTATCGATAACACCGTCATCATCGGCACCAAGAAGCTTCGATGCAGAATAATTGCTCATAAGCACCTTTTTGTCAACATCAATAAGGATAAAGCCCTCCGCCATATTTTCGATAAGCGTTGAAATTTTATCCTTTTCAAACTGCAGTCTGCGCATCTGACGCTTGATTTGTCTTTGCTGGCTTGCAATTTTCTGTGAGAGCGGCAAAAGCTCATCATACGGCGAGCCGTTGCCGTTGTCCGCCATTTCCTTAATCGGTTCAATGATTTTCTTCGTGGAGCGCTTTGCCAGAATTGTACAGACAACAAATACACCTATCATAATTATAAGAATCGACGGAATAACAAAAAGAAAAATTCCGTAAATGCTGTCAATTGTCTTTGCAACACGGATTACAGAACCGTCTGCGGTTTTTCCTGCATAGTAGTATGTTATTTTATTCAAAGTTTCCGACATTCTGTGGCTTGAACCGTTGCCGTCCTTGATTGCCTGTTCAAATTCGGGGCGGTCGCTGTGATTCGGCATAGAATTAACATCTGTGTCAACGCTGTCGGATACAACCGAACCGTCACTTTTTATGAGAGTAACACGAAAATCGCCTATTCCGTAATATTTTGAAAGGTCGATTTCGCTGTCGGAATTATAAACGCTGATGATTTTATCGGTATATTGCCGAACCTCTGCCTCCTGTTCATCGGAAAACACAAACCAGA
>ENA-OOUZ01001117-OOUZ01001117.1-human-gut-metagenome-genome-assembly--contig:-NODE-1117-length-10832-cov-1.901921_pt1 | contig 10832 bp, 7 predicted proteins | sample MGYA00241546_ERZ501274 | MGnify/ENA primary metagenome ERZ501274 (study PRJEB25962, sample SAMEA2042363) | human gut metagenome | biome: human gut; feature: human-associated habitat; material: faeces...
CACACTGCAAGTAACTTTCAACTTTCAACTCTCAACTTTCAACTAAATAAGGCTTATAGCGTTTGTTTTACCTCTACCTCTTCATAAGTTTCGATCATATCGCCTATCTTCAGGTCGTTTGTACCTACCAGACTAATACCGCACTCGAAATTCGTGCCGACTTCTTTCACATCGTCTTTGAAACGTTTCAATGCGTTGATAGCACCCGAGAAGATAACGATACCGTCGCGAATCAAGCGCGCCTTGTCGCTGCGTTTCACTTTTCCGGTCTTTACCATCGCCCCGGCAACCGTACCGACTTTCGTTATATTGAACACCTCACGAACCTCGATAGTGGCAGTAACCACCTCTTTCACTTCCGGAGCCAACATACCTTCCATAGCCGCTTTCACCTCTTCGATAGCATCGTAAATAACCGAGTATTTGCGAATATCCACACCTTCTTTGTCAGCCATTCTTTCAGCAGAACCGGAAGGACGAACCTGGAATCCGATAATGATAGCATCAGAAGCAGCAGCCAAAGATACATCCGATTCGGAAATCTGTCCCACACCCTTATGGATCACATTCACCTGGATCTGCGGAGTGGAAAGTTTGATCAGTGAGTCGCTCAGAGCTTCTACAGAACCGTCCACGTCACCTTTCACGATAATATTCAATTCCTGGAAGTTGCCCAACGCAATACGACGGCCCAACTCATCCAATGTAAGAATCTTCTGCGTACGCAAGCCCTGTTCACGTTGCAACTGCTCACGCTTATTGGTAATTTCACGTGCTTCCTGATCGGACTCTACCACGTGGAAAGTATCACCGGCAGCCGGCGCACCATTCAATCCCAAAATCAATGCAGGCTCCGAAGGACCGGCCGACTTAATACGCTGGTTACGTTCATTGAACATGGCTTTCACACGCCCGTAGCTTGTTCCTGCCAACACGATATCCCCCACTTTCAACGTACCGTTGGATACAAGTACCGTAGCCACATAGCCACGCCCTTTATCCAAAGTAGATTCAATGATAGATCCCGTAGCATTACGGTTCGGATTAGCTTTCAGCTCCAGCATTTCAGCTTCAAGCAACACTTTTTCCATCAACTCGCTAACGCCCTGACCTTTCTTGGCAGAGATATCCTGTGACTGATACTTACCACCCCATTCTTCCACAAGGTAATTCATAGCAGCCAATTCTTCTTTTATCTTATCCGGATTAGCCGTCGGCTTATCCACTTTATTAATGGCAAATACGATAGGAACACCGGCAGCCATTGCATGGTTGATAGCCTCCTTCGTTTGCGGCATCACATTATCGTCAGCCGCAACAATGATGATGGCGATATCCGTCACTTTCGCACCACGGGCACGCATAGCCGTAAATGCCTCATGACCTGGAGTATCCAGGAAAGTAATCTTACGTCCGTCCTCCAACTGCACGTTGTATGCACCGATGTGCTGTGTGATGCCGCCAGCCTCGCCAGCGATGACGTTTGTCTTGCGTATATAGTCGAGCAAAGAGGTCTTACCGTGGTCTACGTGACCCATCACGGTTACGATTGGAGCGCGCGGAACGAGGTCGTTCTCGTCGTCCTCCACCTCGGTGATTGCCTCCTGCACTTCTGCACTTACGTATTCTGTCTTGAAGTCGAACTCCTCAGCAACGAGGTTGATGGTTTCGGCGTCGAGGCGCTGGTTGATAGACACCATGATGCCCACGCTCATGAGCGTACCGATAACCTGGTTCACGCTCACGTTCATCATCGTAGCGAGTTCCGATACGGTAACGAACTCCGTCAGCTTCAGTGTCTTGCTCTCCTTCTTCTCCTCGCGCAGCTCCTCGTTCATCTTCTCCTGAGCAGCCTCGCGCTTCTCCTTACGATACTTGGCGCCCTTCTTGTTCTGGTTCTGCTTGTTAGTAAGGCGTGCGAGCGTCTCCTTTACCTGGCGTGCTACGTCCTCATCGTTCACCTCAGCCGGCTTCTGCTGTCCGCCGCGGTTGCGGTTCTTCTTCTTGTTCTTGTTGCTTGTGCCGGCATTGCCGCCACCGTTCTGCTTGCCGCCGTTGTTGTTGCCGCCGTTGGGCTGGTTAGACGCAGCGTTGATGTCTACGCGCACCTTGTTGATGCGTTCGCGCTTCTTCTTGTCGCCGCGCTGCTGCTGCGCCTTGTCCTCACGCTCCTTGCGCTTCTCCTCCTTCGACTTCTTCTTCGGACGAGTGCTCTGGTTGAGCGTAGAGAGGTCGATCTTGCCCAATACGTTCACCTTCGGCGCGTTGAGTATCTTCTTCTCGCTCTTTGTGGTGAAGATGCCTGTCTCTGTCTTCGGTGCTTCTGCCGGCTTCTCTGCGGCTTCCACCTTCTTCGGGGCGCTTGCTGTGTTGTTTACAACAGTCTTTGCTGCTTCCTGTTTCTTTTCCTGCTTGTGCTCTTTGTTCTGACCCACAGTGTTCTGATTTTTGTTTTGATTGTCCACTTTAGCCTCTGTGCTTGCTTTCTGTGGTGCTTCGGAATTTGTTGCCGGCTTCTGACTTACGGCATTAGTCTTTGCCTGCGGCTCTTTATGAGTCTCAGGTGTTGCTGGCTTTTTCTGTGCCGGTTTCTTGTTCAGACTGTCCAGATCTATCTTGCCCAGCGGCTTGTACTGCTGCTGAGTAGACGATTTGAGGAGCGGCTCAGCCTGGGTCTCCTCGCTGCGTTTCTTCTCTTTCGGCTTCTTCTGCAAGAGTTTCTCGGCTTGAGAACGAACTTCCTTGTCCTGCTGGAAGGCTCCAGCGAGTGCGGCGTACTGTGCGTCGCTCAGCTTGAAGCTGGGCTCTGCCTTTACCTCTCCAAGGTCACTTCTTTTCTCAAGGAACTCCACTGCCGTCTGGAGCCCGATGTTCAACTCTCGTAATGCTTTGTTTAACCTGATGCTCATATTTTGCTGTTTTAAAAGTAAAAGAGTAAAGGAGTAAAAAAGTAAAACGTCTGCCTACCTCTGCTTCGGCCTCGTGCCCTTTTTCGGGGCGTTGCGTGGAGAAAGCTACCCGCTTTACGTCTTTCCTTTTCCTTAATAATTATGAATATAAATATGTTAGTGTGTAGATACTCGCTAAGGGAGCTTCAAAAACCATGCGGTTTTGAGACTCCCTTATATGTGTATCTTGATTACTCGAATTCGGCGCGCAACACCTTCAGCACGTTGTCGACAGTCTCCTCTTCGAGGTCTGCCTTCTCAACGAGCATGTCGCGCGGAGCGTTGAGCACTGCCTTGGCTGTGTCGAGACCGATGCCCTTGATGGCGTCGATAACCCACTGGTCGATCTCATCAGCGAACTCGTCGAGGTAGATGTCCTCGTCGGCGTCCTCTTCAGACACTTCGCGGAACACGTCGATAGTGTACTCTGTGAGCAGCGATGCGAGCTTGATGTTCAGACCGCTGCGGCCGATGGCGAGGCTCACTTCCTCTGGCTTCAGATATACTTCTGCCTTCTTGTTCTCCTCGTCAATCTTGATGCTCGACACCTTAGCCGGTGAGAGCGCACGCTGGATGAAGAGCTTTGTGTTGCCGGTGTAGCAGATGACGTCGATGTTCTCGTTGCAGAGCTCGCGTACGATGCCGTGAACGCGGCTACCCTTTACGCCGACGCATGCGCCTACCGGGTCGATGCGGTCGTCGAAGCTCTCTACTGCTATCTTGGCGCGCTCGCCGGGGATGCGTGCGATGCGGCGGATGGCGATGCGGCCCTCTGCGATCTCGGGCACTTCTGCCTCAAGCAGGCGCTGGAGGAACATCGGGCTGGTGCGCGAAAGGATGATCTTCGGGTTGTTGTTCTCGTTGTCAACGCGCTCGATGACGGCGCGTATTGTCTCGCCCTTGCGGTATACGTCTGCCGGAATCTGCTCTGCCTTCGGGAGGATAAGCTCGTTGTTCTCGTCGTCTACCACGAGCACCTCGCGCTTCCATACCTGGTAAACCTCGGCTGCGATAACCTGGCCTACGCGGTCCTTGTATTTGTTGTAGAGCGAGTCGTGCTCGAGCTCAAGAATCTTCGAAGCGAGAGTCTGGCGCAAGTTGAGGATGGCACGGCGACCGAACTTGGCAAAGTCGACACGCTCCGACACGTCTTCGCCCACCTCGTAGTCGGGCTCTATCTTGCGTGCCTCCTTGAGCGACACCTGCTTGTTCTCGTCCTCTACCTCTCCGTCAGCCACTACCACACGGTTGCGGTATATCTCGAAGTCGCCTTTGTCAGGGTTTACGATAACGTCGAAGTTCTCGTCGCTTCCGAATATCTTTGCGAGAACGTTGCGGAAGCTCTCCTCCAAAACGCTTACCAAAGTAGTGCGGTCGATGTTCTTTGTCTCCTTAAACTCCTTGAAAGAGTCGAACATGCTCACCACGTCGTCTTTTTTAACTGCTGCCATAGCTTATTTGAAATTTATTAAGTATTTTGTATATTTCACTTTGTCCATCTGGAAGGTGTGGTCTGTGTCTACGAGCTGCGGGCGCTTCTTGCCTTCCACCTTCTGCTTCTCCTGCACCGTCACAGTGAAGTCGTTGCCTTCAACGGCTTTGAGCACACCTTTGTACTTCTTTCCGTCGGCGTCGAGCACTTCCACGTCCTTGCCTACGAAGCAGTGGTACTGCTGAGCCACCTTGAAAGGCTGTCCCAGTCCGGCTGATCCTACTTCAAGTTCATAGTCCTCTTCGTCGCGGCTGAGGTGGTCTTCGATGAAACGGCTCAATTCTACGCAGTCTTCAATCCACACGCCGTCGGCATGGTCAATTTCTACTACGATACGGTCGTCGGGGCTTATCTCGATGTCAACAAGGAAATACTCCTTGCCGTCAAGCCACTCTTCTACGATACTTCTTACGGTGTCTTTGTTTATCATATATTGCATTTATAAATAAAAATGAGGAGCTCTCTCGGAGCCCCTCATTCCACTGAACGATGCAAAATTACTAATTTTTCGCAACGTTTGCAAATATTTACTGAGTTTTCTACCCTGTTTCGGACGTTTTATCGTCTAAGCCACGGCTCCGGGTTGAGTCGGCTGCTGTTCTTGTGCAGCTGGAACTGCAGTATGCCTTCGCCGCCGACTGCTCCGAGCGCCTGACCGGTCGACACCTTTTGGTCTTTATGCACGCTTACCGACGTGAGGTTGCAGTAGACCGAGATGTAAACGCCGTGGCGCACCATCACGAGCCACTGTCCGCCGATGCCGTACACCGCACTTACTATGCCGTCGTACACGGCGCGTGCCTGACAGCCTGGCTGTCCCTTGATGTTGATGCCCTTGTTGTCGAGCGTCACGCCGCGCAGACCCTCGATGGTGTTCTGTCCGTAGTGCGACACGATGCGGTAGCCGCCCGATACAGGCATGGGCAGACGTCCGCGATTTGCTTCGAAGCCGCCCGACATCATGCGGTCTACCGACGACACGGTGTAGGTTTGTTCCACTTCGCGCTTGGCGTTGGCAATTTCTTTCGTAGAGCGGCGCTCGTCTGCCTTTGCCTTGCGTTCTATAGCCTCGCGCTGAGCCTCTGCCTCGCGAGCCTGCTGCTCGGCGCGTGCCTTCTGCTGTGCTGTGGCTTCGCGAGCACGCAGCTTGGCGCGTTCCTCAGCCTCGCGAGCTTCGCGCAGTCGGCGTTCGTTCTCGGCGCGTGCTTTTTCTGCCTCGGCACGCTTACGAGCCAATTCTGCCTCGCGACGCTTATTCGCAGCGGGGGCTTCGGCAGCCTTGCGACGTGCCTCCTCCTCGGCACGCTTGCGCGCCTTCTCCACTTCTATAGCGACGAGTCGGTCGATTTGCGCATTGAGGGCGCTGGCGTCCTTACGCTGCTTAGCTATTACGCTCTGTATAGTCTTCTGCTGTTTCTGCAGCGAGTTCACCATTGTCTGCTGTTCGCTCTGCTTGCTTTCGAGTGCGCGGTGCTCCTGTCTGCCCTTGTTGAGCATCACGTTCTTCTGTCCGCGCACCTGCTGCAGCTGCTTATGCTTCTCGTTTACCTGCAGCTGCTTCGACTTCACCATCTCGCCCTGAGCCTTCTGCCACGACGAGTATTCGCGCACGAAGCGCAGACGGCGGTACATCTCGGTGAGACTCTTCGCCGAGAAGATGAACATCAGGCGGTCCTGCATGGTGTGTTGTCTTGAGATGTAACGCATCGACTTCACGTACTTCGCCTTACGCTCCTTCAACTGCTGCTGCAGTGTGGCGAGCTGGGCGTTGAGCAGTCCGATGTTGCCGTCGAGGTGTGTTATGTCGCGCTGTATGCCGTCGATGTTCTGCTTGTGGCGGTCTATCTCGCTGTTGAGGATGAGCAGGTCGTTGAGGCGCTTCTTTACGTCAGCTTTGTTGGCGCGCAGAGCCGCCTCCTGTTTCTTTATCTCTTTCTGAATGCCCGAGCGCTTGCTCTGCAGTCCGCGAATCTCGGCTGTAGAATACTTTGCGTTGTTCTGCTTTGCGCTTCTCTTCTTCTTGGTAGCGGTCTTCTTGCGCTGCGTTGTTTTCTTTTTTGCAGCGGTGGCGTGTTTTCTTGCCGTCGTTGTCTTCTTGCGCTGAGTGGTTGTCTTCTTTGCGGCGGTTGTCTTGCGCTGCTGTTGCTCGGTGTTGACGCCGTTCGCCGTGCAGGGCAGGGCGAGAGCTATCAGGGCGGCGAGCATTATGTTTATTAACTTCTTCATTCTTGCGACGTGTTTATTGCATCAATTGCGCTGCGCTTTTTACTGCAGCGATGTTATCTTGCGGAGCAGTTCGTCTACCTCCACCTTGCGATACTTCGACGACACCTCGGTCTTGGCGTCCCAGTCGGCGCTGGTCTTCGGCGCAGACATCTGCAGCGTCACCTGCGCTGCATGGTTCTTGCCGCCGTAGTTGGTGTTGAAGCCGAACTGCTGCGTCATCGGGAACTTCTTTGCGCCTACGGTCTTGAAGTCGTCGTAGCTCCAGGCGAGCGACGATGTGCCGTGCGCAGCGCTGCGATACGAGATGTCGGCGTTCTTGATGAGCGCCGTGGCTGCGTCTACGCTCCACTTGAATGTCATGTTGCCGCTTGAGAGCGACACTGGCACACGCGAACCAGCGGCAGTTATGTCTGCTGCGAACTTCTTCAGGTCGGTGGCAGACAGGTGCTTGGCGCCGGGCGCCGTGAGCTGGTTCCAGAACAGCGACTGCAGGCTGTAGAACGAGATGCCGTTGTTGGCGAGGAAGCTCACCTCCGAATACGAGGCCTTTATGTACTCCTTATGGTAGCGGTCGATGAGCAGCACATAGTCGGGTGTGAACTCGATGCGGGCGAGTTCGCTGCGCAGGATAGGCATGAGCAGCTGGATGCGTATGCACTCGTCCTTGCGCATGCTGAGCTTAGCGGGCACCGTTATCTCCTTGCTGTCCGTCTTCAGCGTGAAGTCGCCACTGGCGAGTATGTTCGCTGTGGTGGCGTTGTTGTCGGCAATGCGCTGCACGAACTGCAGCGACTGCTTCTCAGCCGACTTCTCGGTCTGTGCGTGTGGCAGCGAGGGCAGTTTTGTGCCGTCGGTGATGGTCTTCTTGCTCGCACATGAAGCCATGAGCAGCATAGCCATGGCTATCGGGGCGTATCTTAATATCTTCTTCATCTTATTATTGTTTTCTGTTTCGTTTCGTGGACTTTTCTGTTTTGTTCGGTGTATGCATGCCGCGGCAGCGTCGTTGCACTACTTCAGCTTGCGTGTCTTTATCTTGCGTTCGAGCTGAGTCTTGTCGCCTCCGTTCTCAATCGCCTTCTGCCAGTATTCTACGGCTTTCTGCTTGTCGCCCGTCATCAGATAGATGTCGCCGGCGTGTTCCCAGAGCACGTTGCTCGGGTCCTTGTCGTTGGCGAGAGTGAGGTCGATGTACGCCTTCGCCTCGTCGTAGCGCTTCTGCAGGAACAGGATCCAGGCGTAGGTGTCGAGGAATGTGGCGTTCGTAGGTTCCTCCTTCAGCGTCTTCAGACTCATCTCTGCCGCGCTGTCGAGGCGTGTGTTCTGCATCGAGAGATAGTAGGCGTAGTTGTTGAGCACCTGCACGTTGTCAGCCTTCATCTTCAGCGCCTCCTCGTATGCGCCGAACGCCTCGTCGTACTTGCCGTTGCTGTAGCTGATGTCGCCGATGAGTCCGTACATGTCGGACGCCATAGTGCGCTGTGTCTCGTCGGCGTTGCTGAGATCGACGGCGCTGAGTCCGCGTTTGAAAGCGTCGTAAGCCTCAGCGTCCTTGTCCTGCTGCACGTAGGCGAGTCCCATAAAGTAGTAGAACATAAGCTCCTCGGGTGTGTATTGTATGCCCTTGTCGCAGAGGTCTACCACCTTGTTCCATTTCTTCTCCTCCCACAAGTTCTGCGTCAGCGTGAGTCGAGCAGAGAGGTTGTCGGGCTCGAAGGAGAGCGTGTGGGCGTATGCGGCGTTGATGCTGTCCTGCGGCATCTTCTTCAGACGCATGTACACAGCCTTGAGGTTAGACAGGTCGGCGTTGTGCGGCGCTGTGCGCATCACGCGGTCGAAGAGGTCGAGCACGATGGTCGAGTCGCCGCCCTGCTCCTGCTCGTTCTCGCGAATGGCCTGCTGCAGCATAGACAGCTTCGTCTTTATGTCGGTCTGCTTGCTGAACAGTATGTTGTCGCGCAACTGTCGTGCCTTTGCGTCGTCGCCCGTGTTGCGGTAGTAGTCGTAGAGCGAGTTCAGTGCGAACTCGTTCTGCTTGTCGTCCTGCAGCGCACTCTCGAACCACTTGAACGCCTCGTTCTTGCGGTCGTGCTGCATGAGCCAGTTGCCGAGCATCACCTTGTACGACGGTTCGTTGGGATGGTCGTCGGTGAGCGCTTTCAGTATGCGGTAGGCGTTCTTCTTGTCGCCCTGCTGCTCGTAGATGCCCATGCGCATGAACGAGATGTCCTCGCTCGGTCCGTCTGCCTGCTCCATGCGGTCTACGGTGGAGAGCATCTTCGCATAGTCTTTCTTCGCATCGTAAAGGCGAACCAGAATCTCGAGCACGTCGCTGCGGTCGTGGTGGTGGGCGTAGAGCTGTTCGTAGGCTTCGATGGCGCGGTCGTACTCGCGCTGGTGTATGTATGTCTCGGCTACGTTCTCCAGATAGTTGTCGTTGTCGGGCTGCAGCTCGGCAGCTCGGCGCATATACTCGATGGAAAGCGAGTCGTTGCCGCGTTTGGCGTATGCTATAGCCTGCGAGTAGTAGACCTCGGCGGCGTCGGGTCGCATCTTGCGGCACTGCTCGAGCAGGTCGAAGGCTGTGGAGTCGCTGTCTATCTGTCGGCACACGGCGTCGAGATAGAGTCGGTCGAAGAGTGGCGTCTCCTTCAGCAGCGAGTCGGCTGAGATGCTCATCGTGTCGCACTTCTGGTCTACTGCTGCTCCCGTGCGCGCTCCGCCTATTGCGAAGATAGGGGCGATGGCTGCCAAAGCTATCGCAAAGAGTATGATTTTCTTCATTTTTCTTCTTCTTTAATTGTTTAGAAGTGAGTTGCCGATGGAGGGCTAACCGTAGGAGGCTTACTTCACTCCGGTATGTCCGTATCCGCCCTCGCCGCGCTCGGTCTCGTCGAGCTCTTCAACGAGGCAGAACTCGCCCTGCTCGTGGCGTGCGATTACCATCTGTGCGATGCGCTCGCCGGCTTCAATCACGAACGGCTCGGTAGAGAGGTTGATGAGCAGCACGCCCAGCTCGCCGCGGTAGTCGGCGTCGATGGTGCCGGGCGAGTTGAGCACGGTGATGCCGTGCTTGAAGGCCAGACCCGAACGGGGACGCACCTGCGCCTCGTAGCCCTCGGGCAGCGCAATATGCAGTCCGGTGGGGATGATGCGGCGCTCCATAGGCTGCAGGGTGATGGGCTCGGTGATGTTGGCACGCAGATCCATGCCTGCGCTCTGCGGTGTGGCGTACGCCGGAAGCTGCTGCGTTCCGCGGTTCACTATCTTTATCTTTACCATTATGTGTTTCTATTTTAGTTTATGACGTAATGTTTCAAACTGCAAAAGTACTTAATTATAACGAGATAACGCCGTTTTGGAGTATTAAAAAACTGGAAATGGCGACGCCGACTGCGCAATCTTCTTGTCTATTCGGAATAATAGTTTTAATTTTGTGCTATAAACGATAAAACAAAACCACTATGGCAATGAACTGGCAACAACTCATATCTAACAAGCGTCTCGGACAGGAGCTGCGCCACCCTGAGCGCCACGACGACCGCTCGGAGTTCAAGCGCGACTACGACCGCCTTATCTTCTCGGCGCCCTTCCGCCGCATGCAGAACAAGACACAGGTGTTCCCGCTGCCGGGCAGCATCTTCGTGCACAACCGACTGACTCACTCGCTCGAAGTGGCGAGCGTGGGCATGTCGCTTGGCAACGACGTGGCGCGAGCCTTGAAGCGTGTTCGTCCCGAACTCTCTGGTACGCTCTTCGAGGAGCTTGGTACCATCGTTAGCACGGCGTGTCTGGCGCACGACATGGGCAATCCGCCGTTCGGTCACTCCGGCGAGAAGGCTATACAGGCGTTCTTCCGCGAGGGTAGGGGACTGGCGCTGAAGTCTCGTGTGTCGGCGCAGATGTGGGAGGACCTCACGCACTTCGAGGGTAACGCCAACGCCTTCCGACTGCTCACGCACCGCTTCCACGGACGCCGCGACGGCGGCTTCGTGATGACTTACTCTACGTTGGCTTCCATCGTGAAGTATCCTTACTCGAGCGAGTGCGCCGGCAAGAAGGGCAAGTTCGGCTTCTTCTGCTTCGAGCAGGAGGCGTTTCAGCGCATCGCCGACGATCTCGGTATGCTGCGCCTCTCGGCGGATGGCGAGCCGCTGCGCTATGCA
>ENA-OOUZ01001119-OOUZ01001119.1-human-gut-metagenome-genome-assembly--contig:-NODE-1119-length-10797-cov-1.688605_pt1 | contig 10797 bp, 10 predicted proteins | sample MGYA00241546_ERZ501274 | MGnify/ENA primary metagenome ERZ501274 (study PRJEB25962, sample SAMEA2042363) | human gut metagenome | biome: human gut; feature: human-associated habitat; material: faeces...
ATAAATAACCATAGAAATCGCAAGAGAAACGATCATTAATAAAACAATCGTCAACCATGCGATCCCCGCTCGCTAAAAGCTCTGGCGAAGAAAAGCATACTAATTATCCAAATAAGCCCACACGCGCTAGATTTATTATCGCCAGACATCGTGTGCCCCTTCGCTTAAATCGGCTTGTTAAATTTCATCTGATATTTTATCATGGTAGCGAACCAGAGGCGGATTGCTATTTGTTTTGTCGTATTTGTAAACTCCTTTAAAAATATATTTACGAGTACGAGTATGATCTAAATTAATATCAATAATTTGTATTACAATCCTGTCTTTATTTAAATACAGGTTTGATGGTGAAACTTGCATATTTGTGTCAAGTAATTTTTCTTCAATACGCGTGTCTGAAAGAAAAGTATTTGTCCAACCACCGTCTTTCGCATTAAAACGAACCATCCAGACAACAGTATTCTCGTCATAATAAGGCCACACAGCTTTCATCCAAGCTTTGTAATTTGTGCCAAATGCTTGATTTAAAAAATCAGCGTGCGTTTTTGCATAAATAAATTCTCCGGTTTTCATAATATTATCTCCTTAATAATTTTTATTCTCTTACGATTTGTTCGATTTTATATCCCAGTTGCTCCGCGCGTTTAATAAAATTGGATATGTTTAAAATCCCCCATTGAGAGCACACCAGCATATTTCCATCAGCCAAATGTAAAATATCATTGTCTTTTATAAAAAACCTGACTTGATAATCTCTGCGTTGTTCTGCGACGTTTTCGTTTTCCACGACGCCGATTGAGCCTTGCAGCGATTTATCGAAAACGGTTTTTAATTCATTACAAGTTATTGAACGGTTGTTTGCAACATAATCCTTGACGACAGCCAGGACGAGTTTGTTTTTCAGATAAACGTTACCGTTAAACAAATATCGTGTTTTATCTCGTTGAGGAGGGCAGTCGGGAGGCAAAATATTTTGCGTGCGGGAACGGGGCGCTTCTTCAAAGGACGCTCCTCGTTCCTTTTTCAATTGTTCAACTTCCTTTTCAAGTTTTACTATGCGATTAAGCATATCTAAAATCAAATCATTGTATTCCATTTTTCAGACTCCTAAACGACATTATATAACAAGCAAAAACGAAACGCAAGTATTTTTATGATATTTTTTGATATTTTATGTTTTTTAATATTATTCGTCGAATTTTAGGGTAAATAAAACAAAATATATTGCTTTTTCAACACGATATTTTTGAAAACTCATTCTTGATTACGGTTCGTATTATTCTTGTCTGGTTCGAACTCTCGGGGCAAATGCCCGTTGCTATCGCTAAAACAGCACACTGTGCTGTTTTTATACGCGGCAACCCCTTCGTGCGCTTTTTGTTGCACAAAAATGCTGCGGCGTGTCGTCTGTCCGAACCATACACGACGAAAATAAAAAAACTGACCACAAAAATGTAGTCAGTTTTTTTGGCTCCCCCTGTCTGGTTCGAACAGACGACCCTTCGGTTAACAGCCGAATGCTCTACCGCTGAGCTAAGGAGGAATATTGTTGCTACCTTGATAGCACGACTATTCTATAATACAAAACCCGACTTGTCAACGATTTTCGCGGTTTATTTTGAAAAAATTCCGTTATTTCCTTTTCGGCGTCGGGATTTTTTCTGCCGCGGCGTAACCTTGACTTAATCGGTTGATATGTTATAATAGATATATTGTTAAAAACGCAAAAGAGAGACAACATGGATAAAATCAAATCGTTTTTCAGGGAAGAAAATGCCGCAAAGATTTTTGAATCGAAGGAATTCGTATGGGTATGGCTTGCAATCGTATTCATATGCTGGATTACCGGCGGCTGGGTTGCGGGCTTTATAATCGCGGCGGTGCTTGCGGGGATAATCTTATGTTTATGTCGCGACACGTTGCCGGTAACGACGATACTTTGGACGTTCCTGTTCATACAGGGAGCAAACCGACACAAACTTCAAGGCATGGCGGGGCTTATCGCGGCGGTGCTTTTCATAGTTGTCGGTATTGTCGTAAACGTTGTGAGATTCCGCCCGAATTTCCGCTTTATGAGTTATAAAACGGTAACGGCGACGACGGTTGCCATACTTGCGTTCTGCGCGACGGCGATGCTGTCGGGGATTGCAAGGGGCGAAAGGTATCTGAACTTTTCCGAGCACGGCTTATATGCGACGGTTGTCGGCGCGTTGTGCGTGATGCTGGCGCTTGGTTACGTCTTTTTCTCGGCGACGATATCGGGCGGCGAAGACGGCAAAAGGGTATTGAATCACCTTTTATTTCTGATGTTTGCGTCAAGCGTCGTCATCGTGCTGCAACTTATCGTATATTATGCGATGCGCGGCGGCGGATTCAAGGCGGTTATCGACGGATTTGTGCATAAAGACGTCGAACTCGGCTGGGGCGGCCCGAACAATTACAGCATAATCCTGGCGATGATGACGCCCGCGACGTTGTATTTCGCCGTGAAAAACGGAAAATACTCGCCGTTGTATTTGATTTATGCCGTCGTGCAATACTTTTTCATATTTGCGTCGGCAAGCCGTGGCGCGATACTTTTCGGCGCGTTCGGACTTGTCGCGTCGTTCGGCCTTGCGATTTACAAAAGCGAATTCCGCGGCAGAATGATAATCACGACGGGCGTGCTGATGGCGGTAACGACCATCGTTCTGATGGCGAAAGCCGACGTCATTTACGACTCGCTGGGCATATTTATGGGAAAAGCCCTGGACGAAAACGGACGTATTCCGCTGTGGAAAGACGCCTGGAAGAATTTCAAGGCAAATCCGATTTTCGGCACCGGGTTCGATTACTATCTCGGCGGACACAACGGCGGAAAATCCGACGGATATACGCCGTACTGGTATCATTCCACGTTTTTCCAGGCACTTGCCGCAACGGGCATCGTCGGCTTTTTGGCGTGGATAAATCTGGAAGTTTCGAGACTTCGCGCGTTCCTTACGAACGTCAGCCTTGAAAAGTGGTTTATGCTTTTCGGATATACGATTTTCTGGTTGTACGGCATGGTCGACGTGTTTTATTACACGCCCAACGGGCTGCTTTTCCTGTTCGTCATCACGCTTGCAATCGAAAAGAGCGTCGAAAGCGCAAAGCTTCGTCCGTACTCGCTTGTATATATCGAAAGGAAACGCCAGCAAAAATTGCTGACGAAAAATGCGGAAAATGAAAAATAGAAAGCCGTCGTTTTGCGACAAGACGTCGTTTTCGCTTGCGATGGCAGGGGTAAGCCGCGCCGTCGTCCTGAAAGAAACCGAAAGCACCAACGACGTCGCGAAAGAGATGCTGAAAAACGGTTGCCGCGACTTTGCAACGGTCGTTGCCGAAAGACAGACGAAGGGCAAAGGACGCAGCGGAAAATCTTTTTATTCGCCCGACGAAACGGGGGCGTACGTCAGCGTCGCTCTGCACGCGTCTGACGACAAAAAACCGTACGTCACGATAATCGCCGCGCTTGCGACCGCCCGCACCGTTGAGGAGTTTTCGGGCAGTCCCGCCTTTATCAAGTGGGTGAACGACGTATATCTTTTCGACAAAAAGGTTGCAGGGATTCTGGCGGAGAGGGTAATATCCGAAAGCGTCACCGGCGAAGTCATCGGCATCGGCACGAACCTGCAAGATCCCGACGACGGTTTCCCCGACGACATAAAAGACGTCGCGGGCTCGTTGAATCTTCTCGTCGACAAACGTGCGGAATATATCGGTGCGCTTGTAAAAAACCTTCGGGACGAATATGAAAACTTTGACAAAAAGTCCGCCCTGAAAACCTTTCGCGAGAAATCGTATCTCACGGGGAAGGACGTAATGGTTTGCGATTTATTCGGCACGTACAAGGCGCGCGTTCTCGATATCGACGACGACTTCGGGCTTGTCGTGATGAAAGAAGACGGCGTGTCCGTTTTAAGAAGCGGCGTCGTAAGCATATCGGTAATAAAAGAAGAATAAAAACAAAAAACGAAAAATTTCAAGCCGTCGGAAGACGGTTTTTTTATTGCGCGGGTTTTATATTTCGGATTAAGGCAAAAATACGATATTATGATCAGGAGCGCAGACGTAATCGAAAAACTGAAAGTCGACGTATCGTCCGACGACTTTATCGCGCGCGATTTTTCGGCAGACGGCGCGACGGGCGCGTTGCTTTACGTCGACGGAATGAGCGACAAATTGCTGCTGGAACAAAGCGTTGTGAAGCCCTTGCTTTCAATGAAGTGGACAGGGGTTGGTATTGCAGACGTAAAGAAACTTCCCTATGGCGAAGAAATCAAGGAAATCAAAGAACCCGCGGCGGGACAAACCGTCGCAAACGGTGATCTGGTGCTTGCGCTTGACGGGGCGGACAAACTTTACGAAATCTCGCTTCGGAACTACCCGCACCGCGCCGTTGCGGAGCCACCCACCGAAACCGTAATCAAAGGCCCGCGCGAAGGATTTACCGAAGAAATCAAAACAAACGTGTCGCTGGTCAGACGGCGCATAAAATCGCCGCGGCTGAAAGTGAAAAAATTCACCGTCGGAAAATACGGAAATACAACAGTTATGATGGTTTACATTGACAATATTGTCGATAAAGACGTTGTTTTGCGAATATCCGAAAAAATCAAATCCATAAACATCGACGGCATAATCGGCGCGGAATACGTGTCGCGGTTTGTCTGCGAGCATGCGGGCAGCATTTTCAATCAGTCGGGAATGACCGAAAAACCCGACATCGTCAGCGCAAAAATTCTGGAAGGACGGGTTGCGCTTTTCATCGACGGCACGCCCGTCGTCATAACTTATCCTTACGTTTTGCTGGAAAGTTTTCAGGACGGATACGATTATTACGTCCAGAACAAGCGCGCCACGATGCTTCGAATAATCAGGATTATCGGCGCGTTTATGGCGGTGTTACTGCCGGGACTTTACGTCGCGTTTCAGGAATATCATTATCAACTGATGCCGCTGAAATTTCTCATATCCCTGCTTAACAGCGTGTCGGGGATACCTTTCACGCCGCCGATGGAAATGTTGTTTGTCCTTGCGCTTTTCGAGGTGCTGAATCAGGCAAGCGTCCGTATGCCGCGATACGTCGGCACCGCGCTTTCGATCGTCGGGGCAATCGTTCTCGGCGAAACGGCGGTAAACGCCGGGCTTTTAAGCAGTCCGACGGTGTTGGTGATTGCGATTTCGGCAATCGGCATAAACTGCGTGCCCGACCTTGTGGACACTTTCAGCATTTTGCGGCTTGCGGTGCTGATTACGGGAAGTATTCTGGGGCTTTTCGGCATCGTCGTATTTTCGATGGGGCTTATCGCGTATTTGTGCGGACTGGACAGTTTCGGCTCGCCTTATCTTGCGCCGTTCGCGCCGATGATAACCGCCGATTTCAAGGACGCCGTCGCAAAGGAAAACCTGTTGTCGTTTGAAAAGCGGCCATATTCCGTGCCGACGAAAAACAGAAGGAGAATGCGCCGTGACAGATAATCGGAATTTAATTTATACAAGGCAATTCGCACTGCTTGCGTTCGCAACGTGTCTGACTTTTCGGGTGTCGAGGTTGCCGCCGCTTATGCGACAGGCGGTGGGGACAAACAATCTTTTCGTGCTTTTACTGTATCTTCTTCTTGACGCCGCGCAATTTTTCGTCGTATATAAATTCGTCGCAACGGGCGGAAAGGAAGCGATACAAGACACCGTGTTTTACAAGGTCGCGGGGGCGATGCTTTTCGTCAACTTTTTTATGAAAACGTTTATGGCGACGGCGGGAACGGCGGCGTTTACGACGGAATCCATTTTTGAAGACATCGGCACTGGCAGCGTTGTCGTCGCGCTGCTCGTTACGACGGGGTATGTCGCGGCAAAGGGCATAAGAACGATAGGTCGCACGGCGGAAATATCGTCGTTTCTTATTTTCACGGTATTTACGCTGAATCTCGTTTTTCTGAAAGTGTATCTCGATATTTCCGAAAACTTGCCGTTTATCGACGGTGAAATTTCGGACGTGTTAAAACGTGGCGACAAGTTTTTCATGTGGTTCGGCGACGCGACGCCCTTATTGTTTTTAAGCATTAAGCCGTCCAAACGGAATCCGACGTCGTTGATGTACGGGTTGTCGGCGGGATTCGTGATAATCGGATTCGTGCTGATGAACGCGATTTACGGAAACGCAAGCGAATACGTCGTCAACCTTGTCGTGAAAGTCGCGGGGTTCAACCAGTTTTCGGACGTTTTGGGCAGGCTTGACTGGACGGGCATAATCGTGTGGCTTATGCTTGCGGTCATTTATATTTCGACGTATCTTTGGGCGTCGGGAGAGGCTCTCAAAAACCTTTTCAAAGGGAAAAAGAATATCGTCATCGTCCTTACGGTTATCGGCGTCGGCGCAATGACGATATTGAAAAAGGATATAAGAAACACGCTTGATTTCGTGACGGGCGGCGCAAGGTGGTACGTCGCCGCGACAAACTACGTCCTGCCCGTCGCGCTTATCGTTTATGCGGAAGTCAGAAAAAGAAAGTCGGCAAAAATCGCGCCGACGAAGGAGGCTGTCGTTGAGTCGGAATCATAAGAAGGCGATAATCGCATTCCTTATCGTTTTTGCCGTCGCGCTTTGTTATCTGCGCGTCGTGCCCGAAACCGCGTTGTCGGAGCGGGCAATCGTCGTGGGACTCGGTATCGACAAGACGGAAAAAGGATACGCCGTATCCTGTGAAATAATCAATCCGAAATCGCAAAGCGGCGGCGGACAGGGCGAGTCGGACGGCTTTGCTCTAATTTCCGGAACAGGGAAAACGCTTGACGCCGCAATCGGCGAGATTTCGCAAAAAACGGGGTTAAAAGTGTCGTTAAGTCAGTGTAATCTTATTGTTTTGGGAAATATGTTTTTGACAGAACAAACTTTTCCGAGCGTGAATTACCTTGTGCAAACCTATGCCGTGCCGGAACTTGCGATAATCGCCGTTGCCGAAAACAGCGCGGCAGAACTTTTGAAAACAAAGCCCGTTATGACGACTCTCAGTGCGCTTCAAATGCAAAAGACTTTGCATTCCGCAACCGACGACGCTTCGATAATTTCAACGAACGTAAAGGATTTTTTCAACGGGTATCTGTCACGGACGGGGGTGGCGAACGTCGTCAGCATATCCGCAAAAAAGATTGACAAAAACGACGTCGATAAAGGCTCGGGCGAAAGAGGGGACGTTTACGAATACGACTACTCGAAACTTGCGCTGTTCATAAACGGAAAAAGCGCGATGCTTCTTGAAAAGGACGACACCGTCGCGATAAACTATATGAAGTACGACCTTAAAAAGGGCGGCGAAACGGTGAGCGTCGACGGCGAGATTTTCGGGTTGCAGATAACAAGCAAAAAAACGAAATACAAAACGGAAGTAAACGGCGGCGTGCCGAGCGTCTTTGCCGACGTCGAAATAAAAGCCCGTATTTCGGAAAAAGACGGGCTTGGAAAATATTTTTCGGTTGACGAGATTCCGGAATGTTTGACCGAAAAAATCACCGCCGCGATGAAAGAAGTCGTCGAAAAAAAGATTGTCGCGACGTTTGAGAAGTGCAAAGCGCGCGGCGTCGACGTTTATGAACTTTTCGATAAGCTTTACGAAAAAAGTTTCGGGGATTTCAAAGACGAATCCCCAAATGGCGACTATCTGAACAGAATCCGACTTATCGTCAACGCCAAAATCAGCGTCTTCAAAAAATAGTTGTTCCGACAGCCGCCGTTTTTCGACAACGAAAGCGACGAAACAACGTTTTTTCCGCCCAATACTTTTTCGTATTCTTTCTGCATTTTAAGCAGGTTTTCTTCGTCGGGGAAAGCAAAGTCGTCCATCGTCGCACCTCCGATAAATTTTATGCAAAAGGGGCGCGATTTGTGAAAGACGACGATTTTTTAAGATTGCTTGCAATAAGAGCAAATAAAATGTATAATAGCAGATATGGAATATAAGTTAATGACGCCGATGACGCTCTGGCAAGGCTACAATCCCACGACCGAGCCGCTGGACGTTGTCGTAAACGGCGTGAAAAACAACGAAAAATACGTTTCGAAAGAAGTGTCTTTCACCGCGGAAACGGTTGCCGACGGGAAAATTCGCGCGTATGCGAACATTGTTGTGCAAAAAAACAAGGTCGCGCCGACGTTTTTATATCTCCCGAGCGGGGAGTCGTCGATAAAGCGCACTGCGTTTTTTGATCTGATTGTCGACGCCGGGTTCAATATCATCGCGGTCGATTTCGCCGGAAGATCGCCCAAGAAAAAGGTTTTTACCGAATATCCCGAAAGCCTTTCGTACTGCAATTTTTCCGAGAATAAGGAACTTGCTTACAGTCCGTGCCAGGCGGATATGTCGCCCTGGTTTGTGTGGATGAAGGTTGTGCGCCGCGCGATAACGCTCGCGTTTGAAGAAAGCAACGTCGACAAAAACAACTTTTTCCTGATCGGCAATCTCGAAGGCGGGCAACTTGCCTGGAAAGTCGCGGGCATCGACGGGCGCGTTTCGTGCGTTATCCCCGTGGGCGCCGACGGATTTACGGAGTTTTTCAACAAGCCGAAATACGATTCCAATCCCACCACGCAGTTTTCGGACGAGTGGGAATGTTATCTTGCCGGTATGTCGACGCAGGCTTACGCGCGCATGCTGACCTGTCCCGTATATTGCGTGCTCGGCACGAACAGTTCTTATGCGGATATTGACAGACTGTCCGATTTGTTCAACCTTATTCCGCACAATAAAAAGTTTTCGTCGTTTTCGGTCGGGACGAACGTGAGCATTTCTTTGCAGAATTTCACGGGTGCGATAGAATTTGCAAAAAGCGTCGTTGCGGGCACGGAAAAAACGTTGCCTCGTCCCGGAATCAAGACGTACGTCAGCGACGGCAGGCTTTACGCAAGCGTGACGGAAATCGGCGATATGGCGAAAACCGAAGTTTATTATTCCACCGACGAAATCACCCCCGCGTTCAGACGATGGGAACAGTGCGAAAAGCCCGTGCTGCTTAATAACGAAGAAGTATTGTGCGAACTGCACCCCGCCGAAGAAAACAAAATATTGTTTGTGTTTGCAAACGTTACGCTCAAAAACGGGATCGTGCTTTCGACGCAGGAGTTGATGATGGACCTTACGAAAGTGTCCCTTAACGACTACGACGAGGACGCAAAAACGACGGAAAGAATCCTTTACAACAACGAGATGACGACCGTGCCGTTTTCGGTTGAAAATTTCAGCCCCGTCGTCGACAACGACGTGTTGAAAATCAAAACGGGGCCGCTCGGGCTCAAAGGGTTCATGACAACCGAAGGCAGACTTTGCACCTACGACGTGGAGCCGCCGGAAACGTCGTCGATACGCAACGAGGACTACATATTGCAGCTGGAAGCGTATTCGGAAGAAAAGCGCAACGTCCGCATCGTTATGTACACGGCGGAGAATACCGTCACGAAATACACCTCGGTGCTGCATCTTGAAAAAAGCAAGAAGTGGCAGCGTTTCAACCTTGAAATTTCCGATTTCAAAACCGCCGACAGGAAAACGCTGAAAGATTGGCGACTTGTAAAAATTATGAAAATCAAGGACGCCGAAAACGTTTTGTTTAACAACATTCTGTGGATTTGATGGAAGACAATATCGCAAAAAAACAACTTAATCGCACAAAATCGACAGCGCAAGTCCTGATTGTGATAATATGCGCCATTATCGCCGCAAGCATTATCAGCGGCGCGGCGTTTGACGTAACACGGATTTCGGGCAGGAGCATGGACGATACTTTGTACGGCGGGAAAAGCGTCGGGCTGTATGACGACGCCGAATACAATTCCTCGCACTTCGACGTCATACGACAGGATACCGCGTTTGACGTTCTGTTTTTCGGACGGCAGGACACGCTCGGCGACAAGGCTCTTCTTCTGAGAACCAAAAAGGCGCGCCGCGGCGACATCGTCGTTTTCATGCACGAAAGCGGCGGGAAAACCGAACAATGGATAAAACGAGTCATCGGCGTTTCCGGCGATACCGTAAGAATTTCGGACGGGAAAGTTTATCTGAACGGAAAGAAACTTGACGAAAGTTACGCCCTCGGCAACACGTTCCCGCGCGGCGTTACCGACGAGTGGACGGTGGGCGACGGCGAAATGTTCGTGCTGGGCGACAATCGCGCGGTTTCGCAGGACAGCCGCGACATAGGCGTCGTGAAAACGCAGTCGATGGTCGGTCGGGTTATCCTGGTCGCCAAAAAAGACGCGAAAAAACTTGTTTCCGCAAAGAAACTTTAATCCGACAAAATTCGATATTTTTAAGTTAATTCCGACGTATATTTTCGTGCGTCGGAATTTTTTTGCGCGCGGGACGGCGTAGCGTTTTTAATATGAAAAGGATGTCGTTGAGGCGCAACGATGTGATAAGATATTTTTGCGACCTTGTAATTTTGTTGCTTTTTGAAAACGCGGAAGCCGCGGGCGGACTGCGACCGCTCGGACTTGCGGTGTTTTCCGCGCTGGTATTTTCACGGCGGAACGTTATATTGCTTGCGCCGATGTATCTTGCGGCGTGTTTACTGAAAGATTTCTCGTACGTCGGGCTTGTCGTCGCGGTAACGCCCGCGGTGTTGTTTATCGCGGCGTATTTCGTATATCACAAATTAAATCGTCCGATGCACAGAACGACCGCGCTTATCGTTACGCTTTTGTCGTGCGTGCCGCGCGTTGCGTTTTCTATGGTAAACGGCGAAATATACGCGCCGATTTTGTCGTCGGTGATAACGCTTGTC
>ENA-OOUZ01001120-OOUZ01001120.1-human-gut-metagenome-genome-assembly--contig:-NODE-1120-length-10782-cov-3.768714_pt1 | contig 10782 bp, 8 predicted proteins | sample MGYA00241546_ERZ501274 | MGnify/ENA primary metagenome ERZ501274 (study PRJEB25962, sample SAMEA2042363) | human gut metagenome | biome: human gut; feature: human-associated habitat; material: faeces...
CTCGCTACCTCCACCTTGGCAAGGTGGCGCTCTACCAGATGAGCTACGGCCGCATGGCGGAGAGTTTGGTTTTGTCGCGCTCTCTCCGGGCGACGAATGCTATTATATGGCATTCGATGTAAAAAGTCAAGCTTTTTTCGCCTATTTTTTCAAAAAGTCATACGTTTACTGCTTTTCTACGGTGTCCGGCCAGTTTTTCAGCAGGTCATTCAGGTCTACTTTGTACTGTTTGCCGCAAAACTGGCAGTTGACCTCGGCAATGGGGTCTTCATCGCGCAGTTTTTCCACCTCTTTTTTGCCAAGGCTGCGGATGGTGCGCTCCACGCGGTCCAGGCTGCAATCACAGCAATAGTCAATGCGGGTGGAATCCAGCAGTTCGGGGTTAAAGCCGTCCAGCGCCATATTCAGGATATCGGGAATACTTTTACCCTGCTGCAGCAGGGTGGTAACGCCGGGCATTGCGCCGATATTCTTTTCCAGGCGGGTGATCTCATCCTCGGTTGCGCCGGGCATGAGCTGCACGATAAAACCGCCCGCGCACTGCACCGTCAGATCCGGGTTGACCAGAACGCCCAGCGCGCAGACCGTTGGTGTCTGCTCACTGATGGCAAAATAGTTGGTGATATCCTCGGCAATCTCACCGGAAACCAGCGGCACCTGGCCGATATAGGGTTCCCGCATACCAAGGTCGCGGATCACATCCAGCGTGCCATCCTTACCCACGGCAGCGCCGACGTTCAGGTGGCCGTCCGCGCGCGGGGGCAGCTCCACGATGGAGTTTTCGACATAGCCTTTTACATCGCCCGCGCCGTTGGAAACGGCCAGAATACGGGCCGCCGCCCTTGATCTGTACGGTGACAGAATCAGAATCCGATTTGAGCATCTGGCCCATCATGGCAACACCGGTCAGCAGGCGGCCCAGGGCTGCGGTGGTAACGGCGCTGGTTTTGTGCAGCTGCTCCATTCGGCGCACAATGGCGGTGGAATCAATGCCATAGAACAGGATGCCGCCGTTTTCCGAAATGCCGCGCAGCAGGTTGCTGCTGTTTTCATTTTTTGTTTCACACATAGAATCAATGACCTCCCGAAGCAGGGGTGCGGCGGTTAGACCGGGGTGCCGTCTGCTTCCTGTGTATACTGCTTGACTGCCGTGATGATCCAGCGCTGGCTGTCCGGCCGGACAGGGCCAAAGCTTTCGCCATCGGCAATTTTGACCGGGTCAAAGCCGTATCTGGTTAGCAGCGCTTTGACGGTATCAAGCGGGTAGCTGTATTCCGAGAAAGATTCATGGAAGTCTTCCCCGGTATCTTTATAGTGGATATCAATGCTGAGGTCCACGCGACCTGTCTGTGGGTCATAGCGGTTGCTCCAGCGGCAGGCGGCGTCATCCTCATCAAAATCAAAAGTCTGGCCGGAAAGCACTTTTTCATGCTTATAGGGTGTGTTCAGGTCAAACACAAAAACGCCGTCTTTTTCCATAAAGAACGCGGCTTTTGCGATGGCCTTTTCAAAGTTTTCCAGCGGACCGATGTGGTTATAGGTATCGAAAGTGGAAACCGCGGCGCGGATGGTCCCGTACAGGTCCAGCTGCAAAAGGTCCTGGCACAGCAGCATGGGGTTGGTCAGCGGCAGGCCAAGGGCATCGGCTTTGTCCCGCAGGACGCTGAGCATCTCTTCTGAAACGTCAATGCCGATCATATCGTACCCAGCCTGGGCCAGCATCAGGGTCAGCTCGCCGGTGCCGCAGCCGAAATCTGCCACAATGCCATCCTGGATGCCGTGGGCTTTCAGCTCCCCGGTCACATAGGCGAACAGCGCATCATAATCAGCTGCGCCGTTGAACTCGTCATAAAAATAGGCAAATTCCTGATACGCCATGGTTTAGGCCTCCGGTGCCAGGCAGGCATCCAGATACTGGCGCAGTTCTTCGACCCCGGTCCCCTTTTCGGCGCTAGTCAAAAACACCTGCTTGCAGCCATAGGGGGCGCAGGTGATGCGGAACTCTTCCAGCTGGGCGGTCATCTCAGATTTTTTGAGCTTATCCGCCTTGGTCAGCGCCACAACAAAGGGAATCCGGTGGAAGTGCAGGTATTCCATCATCTGCACATCGTCCGCGCTGGGGGCATGGCGGCTGTCCAGCAGCTGCACCAGCACATTCAGCGCGCGGTCCGCTTCAAAATAGCTGTTGATCAGCTCGTCCCAGCGCTCACGATCCGCATTGGACACCTTGGCGTAACCATAGCCGGGCAGGTCCACAAAATAGGCGGTATCCACACGGTAAAAGTTGATGGTTGCCGTTTTGCCCGGCGTTGCGCTGACGCGCGCCAGATTTTTGCGGTTGCACAACCTGTTGATCAGGCTGGATTTGCCCACGTTGGAACGGCCGGAAAAGACAAATTCCGGGCGGTCGCTTTCCGGCAGCTGGCTGGAAAGGCCATAGGATGCCTGAAATTCACTGCGATTATAATTCATAAATACAACTCCCTTTTCCGGCTTTTCCGCGTTGGTCACATCACGGCAGCAGGTTCCTTGGCGGTGCTCTGCTCGGTTGCGATCAGCTGGGTAGCCTGCGGCATGGTGCGTTTGTGGGCAGCGGATGCTGCGGGCAGGATGAGTGCATGTTTGAGCACCTGAGAAAGGTCACTGACGGGGATGAACTTGACGGCCTTTTTAACCTCCTCATCCACCTCGTACAGGTCGGGCTTGTTGGCTTCAGGGATGAGCACGGTGGAAATGCCCTCGCGGAAGGCTGCCATGCTCTTTTCTTTCAGGCCGCCGATGGGCAGAACATTGCCGTGCAGGGTGATTTCGCCCGTCATAGCAAGGTCGTGGCGGACTGGAATCTCGGACAGCGCAGAAATCAGCGCGGTGGTCAGGGTGACACCGGCGGAGGGGCCGTCCTTGGGTACAGCGCCTTCGGGGGCATGGATATGGATATCGGTGTTCTTGAACTTATCCGGCGCAATGTGGTAGGTTTCGGCATGTACGCGGGCATAGGTCAATGCCAGGTGAGCGCTCTCTTTCATTACATCACCCAGGCTGCCGGTGATCTCCACCTTGCCGGATCCGTTGGGGATGATGGAAACTTCGATGGGAAGCATCTCTCCGCCCACGCTGGTCCAGGCCAGGCCGTTGGCAATGCCAACAGCATCGGTGCGGGAAATAAAGGTCGGCTTGACCTTTTCGGGACCGAGCATTGCTTTGACCATGGCAGGGGTAACATTGATCTTATCTTTCTCCCCTGCGGCGATCTTTTGAGCGCACTTGCGCAGCACGGCGGTGATGGTGCGCTCCAGAGTACGCACGCCGGCTTCGCGGGTGTAGCCATCAATGATCTCATACAGCGCCGCCGGGGCCATGGTAACGCGGGATTCCAAGCCGTTATTTTTGAGCTGTTTGGGCAGCAGATGGCGGCGGGCGATGTTGAACTTTTCCACGCGGGTATAGCTGGGCAGTTCAATCACATCCATACGGTCATACAGCGGGCCGGGAATGTGGGAAGCATCGTTGGCGGTGGTGATGAACAGCACGTTGCTGAGGTCAAACGGAATATCAAGATAGTTATCCTTAAAAGTCTTGTTCTGTTCAGGGTCCAGCACTTCCAGCAGGGCGCTGGAAGGATCGCCGCGGTAGTCCCCTGCCAGCTTGTCGATCTCATCCAGCAGGATGACCGGGTTGGAGGACTTGGCGGTATTGATGGCGCTGATGATGCGGCCGGGCATTGCGCCGATGTATGTACGGCGGTGGCCGCGGATCTCGGCCTCATCATGCACGCCGCCAAGGCTCATGCGGGCAAAGTTGCGGTCCATGCAGGCGGCAACGGAGCGCGCAATGGAGGTTTTGCCGACACCCGGAGGGCCGACCAGGCAGATAATCTGGCCCTTGACATCCGTGTTGAGCTGGCGGACGGCCAGAATTTCCAGAATGCGCTCCTTGACCTTTTCCAGACCATAGTGGTCATGGTCCAGCACCTTGCGGGCATGGGCCTGGTTCAGATCATCCTTGGTAAAGGTGTGCCAAGGCAGGCCGATGACGGTATCCAGATAGCTGCGAATCACGCTGATTTCGGCCTGATTGCCGGCCATTTTGCCAAGGCGCTCGCATTCTTTCAGCAGCTTTTCCTCGCTGGCGGCATCCAGGTGCAGGTCCTGAATCTTCTGGGCATACTTTTCCGCTTCGGCACGGGTATCCTCGGCATCGCCCAGTTCTTCGCTGATGATGTGCATCTGTTCCCGCAGGTAGTAATCGCGCTGGTTTTTATCCATCTGGACGTTCACTTTATCGTCCAGTTCTTTCTCAATGGCCAGCACTTCACATTCCTGGCGCATCACAAGCAGGAGCTTTTCCAACCGGCTGGGGATGGAATTTTCCTGCAGAATGGTCTGCTTGTCCTCATATTTCAGCAGCAGGTTGGCCGGCATATATTCGCTCAGGTAGAGCGGATTATCCGAGGAGACGATGTTATACACCACATCCTTGGAGATTTGCGGGCTGTAGGAGAGATACTCCTCAAAGCACTCTTTCAGGCTGCGAACCAACGCCTCGGTCTGGGTGCGCTTATCTGGTGCCACACCGCGCACGGGAGCGGGGCGGACATCAGCCTGCAGGTATTTGCCACTGGCATCCAAGTCCAGCAGTTTAGCACGGGACTTTCCTTCTACCAGTACCTTGACCAGATCTTCGGATACACGCAGCACCTGCTTAATTTCCGAAATGACACCATAGGCATACAGATCCTGGGCCGTGGGCTCCTCGGTCTCCATATCCTTTTGTGCAATCAGAAAAATATTGCTGTTGGCGTGCATGGCAGCCTCGATGGCGGCAATGGACTTCTGGCGGCCCACCTCAAAGTGGACCACATTATTGGGGAACACCACCAGCCCGCGCAGTGCAACCACCGGCAGGTGCATGGCGTTATGGGCCACACGAACCCTTACTTTTGCTTCTGACATATCTTTCCCTCCCCGGGCCAGCTGGCCGCGGATTTTATTTCAAGTACGGCAACAATCACCGGTTTAGCGGTGCATTTGCCATGGTTTTATCTTACTTTTGCCTGCATCGGGCATTCGTGCAGCCCACGGATGACCGCGCTGCCGCAGGCAGGCCGCGGCAGCAGCACATTCAACGCAGATGGCAGAACTTCCGCTTTCAACTCCATCACCGGGGCACACTCGCCATCAATTGTGGCAATGATGGGGCGGTTATCCAGCACCTGCATTTCCACGCTGCGGGCACGGTAAAAGGTCATAAAGCTGCGGAACTCCGGCACGATGGTATCGGCATCCTGCATGTGCCGCCCGGCTTTGTATTTGGCCAAAATTCCCGCAACCTGAATGCGGGAGATGGGTTTGACCAGCACAATATCAAGCAGGCCGTCATCCATGGCTGCATAGGGCGCAGCCTGATAACCGCCGCCGTAATAGCCGCCATTACAGATGGCCGCCATCATATAAGTACCGGTATACTCTTTGCCGTCGATCGCAACGCGCAGCTTGTGGCCGAAGCGGCTGAGCATAGCCTGTAGAATCGAGAGCGTATAGGCTGCTGTTCCCCCGCATCCCGGCAGCCGCCGGAATTTTGGGATGCCATATGCCACCTGAGCGTCCAGCCCGGCGGCGCAGATATCGATTCCGATACCAAGGGATGTTTGCAGCAGGTCCACCCGGCAGGGCTGTGCCTGCAGCTGGGCGGCAAAATCTAAAAAAGGCGCTTGGCCCGCCGCGCCGAAGTTGCGCACATAGTCGTTCCCGCTGCCGCAGGGCACACAGCCGACCGCTACATTCGCGCTGCCTGCCGCGCCCTGAACCAGCTCGTTCAGCGTTCCATCTCCACCGCAGGCATACAGCGCCACCGGGGTACCGGATGCCGCATACCGGTGGGCTGCTTCGCGAGCCTGACCAGCATACTGTGTGACAACAATTTGAGGCTGGGGCAGCTGGAGCTGGCGGGCCGCCGCCTGGATCTGGGGCACAAGCTCTGCGCTTGCATCCCGTTTTCCTGCAACGGGGTTGATGAAAAATACCTGTTCCACCGCGGTGCTCCTTCTGCCCAATAGGAACCGCTTTGCCCTTCACGGGGGTAGCAGCTCTTATTTCTGGCTCCAAAAATACAGAATATATTGTATCTGGTTTGGCTGTAAATAGCAAGTGCTTACTACAAGATGTTACAATTTGTGCGGATAAAATTCACAAGATGTTCGATTTTGTCCGATTTGTCCGCTCCATTTTTGCCTGCTGTTATTCGCGCGGGCGGGCCAGGGCATCGCGGCGGAACGCCTGCATGGCGGCTTCGTCCTCAAAGCTGGCAATGTACAGCTGGTCCCCCATTTCGCGGGCCAGAACTTCCGGCAGGCGCGGAGCCGCGTTCAGGCAGGAGCGGTACTTTTTCAGCAGCTCCTCATGCGGCATGCGGTAGCGCAGTTCATCGTGGCGGCCCGCACAGCAGCAGTAGCGGTGGTAACGCGCCAGCGGATGGTGCGCAGCGCCGAATGCCACCATATCGGCCCAAATCTGGTACAGGTCCAGCCCGCCGGCATAGTTGAGCATATCCACCGTATAGCCGCCAGCCGGGCGCATGTTGACTTCCAGCCCCAGGATATCCCCCGCATTGCCCAGACTGGGCTTGGCGGTTTTCAGGCGGAAAAATTCCAGGTGGAAAAAGCGGCTTTTGGCACAAAAGGCTTTCAGGGCAGCTTCGCCCATTTTGCGCAGTTCGGGGCTGATTTCCGGTGCAACATAGTACCACATCGGCTTTTTGCCATGGGCAATCTCCATGATGCTGTCCGGCGTAACATGGCTGGCGGCATAGATCGGCTCGGCATTGGCATCGGCCACGCCGTCAAAGGTCACGATCTCCCCATCCACAAATTCTTCCAGGATATAGTTGGCCGCATTGGGGCCCTCCTGCTGGAAAAATTTGTTCAACTCGGTTTTATTCTTGAACTTATGGGTGCCGTTTGCCCCCACGCCGTTATCTGGCTTGGCAATGACGGGCCAGCCGACAGTTTTGGCGAAAGCCTGGGCCTCCGTTACATCTGCCGTCACACACCAGCGGGCGGTGGGGATACCGGCTTTCTGGTAGTAGGTTTTCATCATGGATTTGCGCTTAAACTTTTCGATCTCAGCGGATTTAATACCGGTGGTGATATTAAAATCTGTCCGCAGGCGGGCATCCTGTTCCAGCCAATATTCATTGTTGCTTTCTACCCAGTCGATCCTGCCATACTTGAAAGTGAAAAAGCCCATGGCGCGCAGCATTTCATCATAGTTTTCCATGTTGTCCACACGGTAATACTCGGTCAGTGCGCTTTTGAGCAGGGCGGGCAGCGTTTCGTAAGGGGCATCGCCAATGCCAAGCACATTTACGCCATTGGCACGCAGGCGGTCACAAAAATTCCAGTAATTTTCCGGGAAATGCGGTGAAATAAAAACAAAATTCATTTTTCCTGTACCCCTTTTCCGGCCGCCGCAGCGGCATGAAACTTTATTATTTTGCATAATTTTACATTATATCCACTGTTGCGGCGGGATGCAAGGTGTTTTTCGCCCACGGTGGATTGCTGCCATGCCCGGCATGGGGCAGATTCGGCATGGTTTGCGTTGATATTTTACTGCGTGTATATTATAATAAAGCTGTTTTATTGTTTGATATTTAGCTTATATCAGCTTTCAAATTTTATTTCTTTGTCCCAAAGGATGTGTTACTACTGGCAAAAAATTCAACTTTACCAAAACTTATCCGCAATGGGCGGTTGTTCCTCGGCGGTGCCCTGCTGGGGGTACTGGTGTTTGTGCTGGTGTTCGGGGTCAGCACACTGGATGTAACCAACGATGCCTTTTGCCGCGGTGGGTATATTGAAAAGGACATCCAGCAGCATTATGCCGGGTGGCTGTTTTACCGCCAAAGCTCCGCTGGCTGGCCGCTTTGCATTGCCCGCGGCATCAACTACCCGGATGGGCTGAGCGTTGCTTATACCGACTCTATCCCGCTGGTGGCTGCCCTGTTAAAGCTGGTTGCCAACCTTGTGGGCGGAACGTTCCAGTATATGGGGTGGTTCACGCTGGTCTGCTTTGCGTTGCAGGGCGGGTTTGGTGCGCTGCTGGCAGGGCTGTTCCTGCCGGGGTGCGCGGCACCGCTTGCAGCGGACCTGCTGTTTGTTACCAGTCCGGTTTTGTTTGAGCGTGTGTTCCGGCATACCTCGCTGGGGGCACAGTTTTTTGTGCTGGCTGCACTCTATTTTTATTTTGCTGCACGGCGCAAAGGGCAGTATGCCTCCCGCGGGCTGTTTGTGCTGAACGTGCTGGCGGTAGGCATCCACCCCTATTTTCTGCCGATGACCTATGCCATCACGCTGGCGCTGCTGCTGGAATATGCACTGCACAACCGCAAGCTTGCGGGGCCCGGCCTGTACCTTGCCGCCAACTTTAGCGGCACGGCACTGCTGGGCTGGGCACTGGGGCTGCTGTACGGCAGTGCTTCCAGCGGCGGGCAGGCATTGTATGGCTATTTTTGCATGAACCTGAATGCGCTGTGGAACCCTGTGGGGGTAAACGGCGTGCTGTACAGCCGGGTGCTGCCCGCACAGAACCAGGTTTACGGCAATTATGATGCCTTTGCCTACCTGGGGCTGGGCGTGCTGATTGCCCTGCCCATTGCGGTGGTTTTGCTGCGGCGGCAACTGGGGGGCATGCTGCGCCGCCACTGGGCATTGGCCTGCTGCTGCGCGGTTTTAACGGTGTTTGCCATCAGCAATGTGATTACCGCAAACGGCGCAACGCTTGCCACGCTGCCACTGCCCGCTTCGCTGATCAAACTTTTTTCCATCTTCCGTTCCAGTGGGCGGCTGTTCTGGCCAATCTATTACCTGCTGATGTTGCTAACCCTTGTGGGCCTTGCCCGGCTGAAAGGCCACTGGCTGCTGGCGGGTGCTGCCCTGCTGGCTGTGGTACAGGTTTGGGATGTAAGCCCCGGCATGGTGCAGCGCAGTGCGGCAATGCTGCAGACCATGCAGACCGATGCGTTCCCCACCGAGATGGAGAGCGATTTCTGGCAGGCAGCGCAGCAGTATACGGCGGTTGTCTCAATGGATGAAATTCAAGATGACGCGTTGCATCTAGCCCTGTTTGCCGCGGACAACGGCATGACGACCAACGACCCATTTGCCGCCCGCTATGATGAAACGGCACTGGCCGCCCAACGGGAAACGCTGCTGGCGGAGCTTGCTGCCGGAACCGTGCGGGAGGATACGTTGTACCTGTTTGCAGAGGAAGGTGCCTTTTTGCAGGCCGTAGAACCGGTGAAGGACAATGCCTGGTGCGGAAGGGTAACGAGTACGGACGGCACATGCAGCTGGTATGTGATTGCGCCGGGGCTGCATGGGCAGAACTTTGATGCGCTGTGCACCCCCTATGACGAAAATTATCCCCTGCGCCTTGCGGATTACACTGACGCCCTGTGGAACCGCGGTGTGCTGGACGAAACGAAACAGACGGTATGCTTTGCAGATTCCCCCTTTGTGCGCCGCAAGCTGGAACATGCCAGTGTGCTGTGCGCCGATGGGAAAGAATACACAATTAAAACGATTGACGACCACGATGCAGGCTGGCTGATGGTGACACTGGATATCCCGGACGCGACCGTTTTGTGGGATAAAGAATTGGAGAGTAAATAATGCAGGAACTACATGTAAAAAGCCTTTTGCCCGTGCGGCTGGACAAATACCTGATGGAGCAGTTCCCTGCCCTGGGGCTGGGGCGGCTGAACAAGGCGCTGCGGGAAAACAAAATTAAGCTGAACGGCAAAAAGCAGCCCCTTGCCACCCGTGTGCAGAACGGCGATGTGATCCGCGTTTACCTGCTGGACGACCAACTTGGACTGACCTCCCAGGAGGGGCCGGAGTTTTTGCAGGCACGCGCCCCGGCGGAATTTATTTATGAAAACGATGATTTGATCGTGGCCAACAAGCCCGCGGGTATCCCGGTGGATGGCGACGAATCTGACACCCTGCTGAACCGCGTACTGCGCCGCCTGTATGAGGAAAAGCGGTGGAACGCCGCCCATGAGCCGCGCCTGTGCCACCGGCTGGACACCGGCACCAGCGGCCTTGTGCTGCTGGCAAAAACCGCGGCGGCGGAAGAATTTTTGGTAAACGCCATCAAAGAGCGGTTGATTCGCAAAACTTACCTGTGCGTAACCTTTGGCCGTCCGGTACCACCCGCTGCCACGCTGCACAGCTTTCTAACGAAAGATTCTGTGCATGGCATTGTACGCATTCTGGACGAGCCGAAATCCGGTGCAAAAGAGATCATTACCGCATATGATACCATTGCCGTCAGCGGACGTTTGGCGCTATTACGGGTGGAGCTGGTAACGGGCCGCACCCACCAGATCCGCGCTCATCTGGCCAGCATTGGCTGCCCGATTTTGGGCGATTCCAAGTATGGCAACAATGCCGCCAACCGGGAGCTGAAGCTGAAATATCAGGCTCTGTGCGCCTGGGAGCTGGCGTTCCCCAAAAAGATCAGCGACCCACAGTTTGCCGCTTTGGCTGGCAAGGTGTTCCGCGCACCCAAGCCATGGTATTACCAGCAGGTACTGGATGGAACGCTGAAATAAGCGTTATGCGCCAGGGGATTGATTTTTCGCATCCTGCATGCTTTTACTGCTTTATGATTGCTGCCTTACAAATTTAATCACAAGCTCTAACCACATTTTCCTATGGCAACACCGCACAATTCCCGCCTTGCGGCTTAAGCACTGCTCCGGCAGCTGCGGCACGGCATC
>ENA-OOUZ01001122-OOUZ01001122.1-human-gut-metagenome-genome-assembly--contig:-NODE-1122-length-10771-cov-3.525009_pt1 | contig 10771 bp, 8 predicted proteins | sample MGYA00241546_ERZ501274 | MGnify/ENA primary metagenome ERZ501274 (study PRJEB25962, sample SAMEA2042363) | human gut metagenome | biome: human gut; feature: human-associated habitat; material: faeces...
ACCGTCTTCATAAGCAAATCCCAACGGGCATTCTTCATTTAGCCGACTATTCGGAACCCAGTTAGGTAAAGTAATTTTCGTATTACGATAACAGATGGCCTTCATTACTACCACCTCCTCAAATGACACAGTACCTTACAACACTCGCCATTTTGAGCAAAGCCGAGAAATTTTCCTCACCATGCAGCCTGCCATAAGTGAAATATACGCTGCAAAGCACACGGCCTATCTGAAGTCTGTCTGTAAAAGGATATTACAATCTTTCCCTCTACCAAGGCTTAATATCAGTGTATCTTCTTTAAAATAGCCTGAATTTTCTCTCGTTCTGATTGATTCATGGCAAAGGCATATACTATTGCCACATATAAGACTGTATACATTGCTGCCTTCAAAACGAAAGGCACTATTCCTCTTTGAGGCAAAAGGTATATATTGGCAACATATCCTATAACGAGACATACACCTGTAACCAGAGATATTCTGCCTATCTGTCTCCAGAAGGAAGCGATGGCCAGACGGATTTCCTTTGCATAATACCAGTTCATAATAAATCCATTCCCCACAACCATGGAAATACCGGTAGCCACTGCACAGCCAATACCACCATATTTGATTCCCAGTGGGATAGCGAGGAGAAGATTCAAAGCCCCTGTGAGAAAATAAATACGAGCGCGGAAGTCATAACAGTTCATGGCCTGCATAATGGCAAGACCTATGTTTTGTATCAAATCTACTGTAAATGGAAGAATAATGAGAAGAGTAATGGTATAAGAGTCTTCAAACCCGGGTCCTGCCCATAAGGCAATAAACTGTTTTCCGAAAATAATAAAGCCCGTTGCCACCAGGGCCAGAAGATAATACTGCCATCTTCCAATCTGAATAAAGAGCTCAGAAAGGTTGCTGATGGGCTCCTTCCTAGCCACCATGCCGGTAACATGAGGAAGATACACACCGGAAAGAGCCATATAGTTCATATAAATCAGGGAAGCAATAGAGTATACCGCCACCGCCGCTGTCCCGCTGATAATTCCCAAGATAATCTGATTCGTTTTCCAGAAGACCTGGTCAATCAGGGACACAGCAAAAACGCTCAAAGCCAATTTCTTGAACTCTGAGAAAAGCTCATGGTTCCAATAATGAAAATGAATTTTAACATGAAGGTCATGGAAACAATAATATACTCTTGCCCCACTGAGAACCAGATTCAGAACCGTCTGCACAGTTGCCACAGAAAAGGCGCTGGGATGCTGTTGTAGCACAAGTACGACAAGAACTGGCTGCATGACCAGCTGAATAGTCTCCATCCCTTTTAAAAAGAAAAACCGCTCATGGGCATTAATGACGGAACGAAAAACCATGGTAGATAAAGTAATGACAATATTCAAAAGTAAAAGCAGGAAAATCTGCTTTGCCTCCCCCACCTCGGCTGCCGTCATACTGTTTCCGAAGGCATCTCCCAAGAAACAGTAGCATACCCCGCCGATCAGTAACACCACCACCATGACCAGCCCGTAGCAACGGAGAGAAACGGCCAGGATATTTTCCATTCCTCGATAATCTTTTAATGCCTTATACTTCGTATAAAAACGAATCACCGTAGCTGACAGGCCAAAATCCATCACACTAAAATAGGCAATGAGTGAGCCCATGAGCTGGTAAAGCCCGTACTCACTTTTCCCAATGTAGTGTAAAAGAATTGGGACATAAATAAAGCCCAGTACCGCATTAAGGAGAATATTGGTATAACTTAAAAGGATGCCTATTTTAAGTTCATTCATTCATAGACCTTTCCCTACCGAAAGCCACTGCATAAGAGAGCCCCAGAAGCAGCCATACAGCATACATCAGATTCAAACTGCCATTACACCCCGCCATCATAGACGAAATCAAGGCGAGCATCATCATCATAGCCGTCAGATCCTTGCGAATCACCCATTTTTTCAATAGTCTCAAGAGTACATAAGCAAAAGGAAACAAAAAAGTACCCAAGCCCAAAATACCTGTACTAGAGAAACGGCTGACAAACTCATTCATAGCGTCTGGCATAGAGTAACCAGCCGCCATCGGACCACGCTCCTCCTGATACCGTATCCAAGAAGAAATTTCCCCATTTGCTGCTTCCTCGGGTGTGAAATTATCAGCCACATAAACACCAGTGAGTCCTTTCCCCACGCCCAACAGCGGATGCTGCAACCCAGTTCGGAAATGTGCCTTCAAAAGTCCATATCTAGCACCATTACTGCGCTTATTATTGGAAGCCAGACTCACCAGATTATCCTCAAGTGTCCGCTGAACCACAGACTGCGCTTGATTGGCGCGGCTTAACGAAGTGGTCTTTACAAAGGAAACATATCCGACAAAACCAATCGTCACACATACAATCAGTACAGCGAACTTCTTCAGTAATTCATATTGTCTTCCCCAAAAAATCAGACACACCAGAAGTAACAGCATACCCGCCAGCATAGCGTAGGCTGTTCTTGCCTTAGTCATAAATACGAGAAAAGCCATCACCATCGTTAAAGGCAGTGCCGCCCTCCTATTTGTGTCAGCCTGAATATAGCCATACCAGATTAGTGGCAATCCAAAAGCTATATAATTCCCTACATGCGATGGCTCCGGAAATACCAATCTCAGCTGCCCCTTCCAAAGAAGCGGAGGCCACCAGCCATGGTTCGTCACAATTGGATGAATGTAAGGATTAATAAACGACAAGATTTCCTTTGCCGTTTCATTTCCTGCGAGATACAGCACCTCTACAATGGCATAAACCAAAAGAACACAGCAAGAACAAGTTACCGCTCTTACTGCCAGTCTCAACGCTTGAGACCATTCATCTTTATACCAAGCATACACCAGATACGCTCCACCCAGACACCAAAAAGCCTCGAGCAGGACTCCTTTGATTTCTCGTGCAATGAGCCATACCTGCATGAGATGCTTTTGCTCCACGAAAATCCCATGCGCCTGCAAAAAGCTCATCACTTTCGGTAATTTCTCGATCTGATCCGCCGGGCCATTCAGTATCAGATCATAATAAGGATAATCGATGAGTCCCACTATGGTTGCCAGCATCATCATTCCTACAAATATAGCAGCATACTTGCAGAAGACTTTAAAGTCCACGAATACATTGCGATAGCGATACTGGCAATAAAAGCTGTATATAAATGCTGCCATCAAAGGGTAGAACTCCAGTTTCCCACCTACCGGACCACCGATAAAATTCATCTGTATCGGCTTCGGTACACTATCGAAAATCAATACAAATACCATCAAGAAAAAGAGCGTATTGCGGACTCGTTTATTCAAATTCATGTCCTCCACATCATATTCTCGTATCAAAATCAACCATCTATCAAATGATTACATCAAAACGCATGATAAGCAACTCATTTTGGGGCAAGAGCAGACTTTCCCCAGTTATATGCACCTGTTATAAGTTTCAATAATGAAACAGGAAGCACGCAAACCATAAGTTTCATCTTCATCCAGCATCCGACTCGGGCTCGGCAAAACATACCCCGCCCAGACAAAATCTTTCCTCGTACCATTCTGCCCGCCAATTCATCTCGCTTATCTACGCTGCGAATCCCCTGAATACAGTAACGCACCAGCCTCGGGATATACTGCCGGCATAGCAACACCTGTCGGGTTTCCGCGCCAGCGCCAGTCATGCATCGTTCTAAAACCTCAAGATCGTCCACCTTTTTATAGACACCATAGCTGTTTACTGCACTGTCCGGACGTTGGAAATAATGGTACGCCGGCAAATACAGATACAGATACAGTCCATCATTCACCTCAGTAAACTGAAAAGAAAGTATAAATCCTCTCCATAAATGATATTCTCATCAAATCTAACCATTTTACAACCATTTGCCATTTCATAAAAAGCCCGATTTCCATCCAGATACAGGTCAGGCGATGGAGAAAATTTACAGATCACATGCCCTTCTCCATCGTCCTTCACATAATTATTCATCAATAACTTTGGCTGTATTCTTTTCAAAACAGGGACTGCTTTCTGAAAATAATCTACATTCAGCCAGTCATCGCTATCTACAAAGCAGAGTTACTCTCCGTTTGCCATGTCGATTCCCACATTACGCGCTGAGCTTACACCGCCATTGGCTTTATGCACCACACGAATACGCCCATCTTCTTCGGTCAGCTCATCACAGATAGCACCTCTCCAATCCGAGCTTCCATCATCCACTAGAATAATTTTGATTTCGCCATAAGTCCGTTCCAGGAAGGAGAAAACACACCGTCTCAAATATCTCTCTACATTATACACCGGTACAATAACACTGATCAGCATACCGGCACACTTTCATGTGACGGTACTGTTGGTTTGTCAAACATATGTTACACCGTGCTTGATGAAATCATGGAGTGTATCTTTTGGAGATTTCCATCCAAGCGGTCGCATTGGGAAGCAGTTATAATCTCGATAATTATATCGTTTGAGTTGTATTCTGAAATCTTCAAAAGAGAAGAAACAATGCGTGGCATAAAAGCGTTCGTTATCCTTGCGATGACTGCGTTCTACTTTCCCATTGTGCCTTGGGGTAAAGGGACGAATCTTTTTGTGCTTGATGCCTAATTCCTTTAATTTACGCTCAAAAAGAGTAAGGTCTTCGTCAAGCTTTGCTTTGGTGAATCGTTTAGTGAATTCGGTGCCGTTATCTGTCTGCACACATTCAATAGGCATCGGGAAAGCCTGAACGAGATGCCCAAGAAATATCATGGAAGAGTAGGTGCTGTGCTCTTCAAAGGCTTCCACATAACGCCAGCGTGAGAACTCGTCAATGGCTGTATATTGATAGAAGCGTTTTCCTTTGGCTTCACCAGTCAGACATGCGGACGGCACAAACTTTACGTCAATCTGGATGCGCTGCCCTGGATACAGCATCTGTTCATAGGGTTTGGGCACATATTTGGGGTTAGGTGGTTTCACCGGAGTCACCCCTATGCGTTTCAATGTACGGTAAAGTCCGGTAACTGAACGACTGTATCCACGCTGACGCAGCTTTACCCAGAAAACCACCAGACCGGCTTCTGGATTTCGACGCCTCATATCCTGAATGAGCTTTAATTCCGCAGCTGTATGTGCTTTGGGATGGTGTTTTGGCCTGCGGGATTTATTACGTAGGGACTCCAGTGAGCCGTCATAACGTCGAAGCCAGCGATATACGTATTGGCGATATGTATTGTATTTGATGGCAGTTTTAGTAACGCCATGTTTCAATGCATATTCGACCATAGATCTACGATATTTCATAAGTTGTGATATACTGTTCATGCGAGATACTCCTTTGATAAAAGTTTCTTTTGACGAATTAACTATATCACAAGGGTATCTCGCTTTTCATGTTTTCAATGTGTAACACATGTATTGTAATCCTACAACGCATCATCACTGTCACAAACGTGTCGAGCTGACTAGGGACTAAGAGACTGGGAGACATCAGGCATCAGACTTCTGGTATCTGATGTCTGCAAGTCCCCAAGTCTAAAGTCTCTAAGCCTCTTAGTCTAATTTCTAGTCACCAGCCACTTCAGCCTATATCAAATTTGTTATGATATAGGGGATATACTCCCATCACCATGCCTTTTGTGATAGGAATGTGAATTCTCTTCGGTTCGGCCTGTTTCAGTATTGGAAGAAATAGAGAATTTCAAGTAAGATGTATACAGATGAAGCAATCATCCGGACAACGTGCACAGTTCGAGACATAGAGTGATAAAAAAATGGAGGATTTACTCATGAAAAAGTTAAAGATCGCTTATACTGACAAAGCTCTGGAAATCTTCGGGGCTATCACCGGCCGCGAGCAGGCTGACTTCGCCCGCACTGATTTCACAGATGTGGCTGCTGTCGTTATCACGGATCAGGACAAAGATGTCCTTCGAAAGGAAATGATTGCCGCTTTCAAGATCCCGGTGCTGATGATCAAGACCGGCGAAGGCCTGAAAGAAGACGCACTGCTTTCCAAGGTATACCGCGTCATGGATCTCAATGAGACCGACCATGATTTCTACGCTCGCCAGATCGAGAGCGCTGCGGCTCACTATGAAGAAGATGTGCTGCCGCCATTCTTCCGTGACCTCAAGAAATATGTCGAAAATGGTTACTCCCAGTTCGACTGCCCAGGCCACCAGGGCGGTGCTTTCTTCCGCAAGCATCCGGCAGGCCGTGCATTCTATGAATTCTTCGGCGAGAATACCTTCCGCGCTGACCTCTGCAACGCTGACGTAGCGATGGGTGACCTTCTGATCCATGAAGGTCCGGCACTGGCAGCACAGAAACACGCAGCCCGCGTATACAATGCAGACAAGACCTACTTCGTACTGAACGGCACCTCCACTTCGAACAAGGTGGTTCTGAATGCAGTCCTGACACCGGGCGATATCGTTCTCTTCGATAGAAACAACCATAAATCCATCGACCATGGCGCACTGGTTCTGGCAGGCGCGACCCCGGTCTATCTGGAAACCGCAAGAAATGCGTTCGGCTCCATCGGCGGCATCCCGGAACACTGCTTCGACGAAGACTACATCAGAAAGCTCGTCGCTGAAAAAGATCCGGTGAAAGCACAGGCAAAGCGCCCGATCCGTCTCGCCGTCATCCAGCTCGGCACCTACGACGGCTGCATCTACAATGCCCGTCAGGTCGTAGATAAGATCGGTCACCTCTGCGATTACATCTTCTTCGACTCCGCTTGGGTCGGCTACGAACAGTTCATCCCGATGATGAAGGACTGCAGCCCGCTGCTGCTCGACCTCGGACCGGAAGATCCGGGCATATTCGTCAGCCAGTCCGTCCACAAACAGCAGGCTGGTTTCTCCATGACCTCTCAGATCCACAAGAAAGACTCCCACATCAAGGGTCAGGATCGCTACGTACCGCATAAGCGCGTGAACAATGCATTCATGATGTATGCATCCACCTCTCCGCTCTACCAGCTCTTCGCAGCACTCGATGTTAATGCGAAGATGCATGAAGGCGAAGGCGGCAAGAAGCTCTGGGTCGACGCTGTAAAGACTGTGATCGAGACCAGAAAACAGGTGCTCCGCAACTGCCACTACATTCGTCCGCTCGTACCGCCGATGGTCCATGGCAAGAAGTGGGAAGAGGGCAATACCGAACAGATGGCAAATGACATGGATTACTGGGCATTCGAACCGGGCGCTAAATGGCATGGTTTCGATGGCTACGGCAAGGGCCAGTACTTCATCGATCCGATGAAGCTGCAGTTCGTGACCGAAGGCATCGACGTAGAAAATGGCGGCTATGAAAAATTCGGTATCCCGGGCAACATTCTCGCAAACTACCTGCGTGAAAACGGCATCATTCCGGAAAAATGCGACCTGAACGACATCCTCTTCCTGATGACTCCGGCAGAAAGCGCGACCAAGATGGATGACCTCGTAGCGAAGCTCATCCGCTTCGAACAGCTCATCGACGAAGATGCTCCGATGGCTGAAGTACTCCCGTCCATTTACAACGCATACGAAGAAAAATACAGAGGATACACCATCCGCCGTCTGTGCCAGGAAATGCATGATTTCTACAAAGACCGCAAAGTATCCACCCTGCAGAAGCAGCTCTTCCTCGCTGACTACTTCCCTGAATATGTGATGAATCCGCAGGAAGCACAGTTCGAATACATGAGAGGCCACGGCGACCTCGTCGACCTCACCGAAGCGGAAGGCCGCATCGCTCTTGAAGGCGCTCTTCCATATCCGCCAGGCGTTCTCTGCGTACATCCGGGTGAACGTTGGTCCAAGACCGCAGTCACTTACTTCTTAGACCTTGTCGAAGGCATCAACCAGCTCCCGGGCTTCGCTCCTGAAATCCAGGGCGTCTATGTACAGACCGGTGAAGACGGGCTGAAACATGCTTACGGCTATGTTCTGAAGAAAGAATTTGAAAAATAAAGCAACGCTTCGTTGACGGCAAGGGGAGCGGGAAGCATCGCTCCCCGCAGCCATCAATGAGACACAGACAAATACATAAGGGGATCATCATGAGCAAAAGTGCAAATAAAATGAGCGTCCTTCAGCTGACCATCCTCACTGCGGTGAATATGATGGGCTCGGGCATCATCATGCTGCCGTCGAAGCTGGCACAGGTGGGCGCACTCTCTATCGTTTTCTGGCTTGTCACGGCGGTAGGCTCCATGGCCTTGGCCTACGTCTTTGCCAAGTGCGGCATGTACAGTAAAAAAGGCGGCGGCATGGGCGGCTACGCAGAATACTCCTTCGGCAAGGCCGGCAACTTCCTTGCTAACTATACCTACGGTGTGTCTCTGAGCTTTGCGAATACAGCGATCGCGATCTCAGCGGTGGGGTATGCGCTGGGGTTCCTCGGGACGACGCTTGATCCGGTCATGACCTGCGCGGCGACGGTCTTCACACTCTGGCTGGCTACTGTTCTGAACTTTGGCGGCGCAAAATACACCGGTCAGGTCTCTTCCGTTACCGTCTGGGGCGTCATCATCCCATGTATCGGCCTGGCGATCGTCGGCTGGTTCTGGTTCTCGCCATCCCTGTACTCTGCAAACTGGAATATTCATAACCTGGGATTCGGTGAAGCGGCTATCAATGCGATCACGATGACACTCTGGGCATTCCTCGGCATGGAATCTGCCTGCGCGAATGCTGATGCTGTCGACAACCCGGAAACCAACGTACCGAAAGCCGTTCTCGGCGGTACACTCCTCGCAGCAGCCTGCTACATCGTTTCTACCAACATCATTTTCGGTATCGTCCCGGCAGAAGAACTGGCTTCCAGCTCCGCTCCGTTCGGTCTCGTATTTGCTTCGATGTTCGGACCGACCATCGGCCGTGTCATCATGGGCCTCATGGTTCTCTCCTGCTTCGGTTCTCTCCTTGGCTGGCAGTTCACCATTGCCAATGTATTCAAAGCAGGTGCTGACGAAGGCTACTTCCCGGCATTCCATGGCGCACCGATCTGCGGTATGGTAGCCATCACCATCATCCAGTCTCTCTTCTCGCTGATGACCATCAGCCCGTCTCTCAATGAACAGTTCGAGACCCTAGTCAATTTGGCCGTTATCACAAACATCATGCCATACCTGCTCTGCATGGCGGCTGTCGTAGTCATCATGAAAGCAGCCGGTCACGAAGGCAACGGGCTTTCCAAGACGAAATTCGTCGCATTCGTTGCCTCCATCTACAGTCTGTATGCATGCTATGCCTCCGGCTTCGATGCCATGACCTACGGCGCTCTGGTTACCTTCCTCGGCTGGACACTCTACGGCTTCACCTCCCATCGCTTTGACCTGAAGAAAGCGAAAGCGGACAACGAAGCTGCCAGCATAGCCAAAGGGACAGCGTAAGAACGCTGTGTGAGAATCTGTCACTCATCTGTCGATCCGGCGGAAACCAAAAATAAAAATAATACCTTCCGCCGTGCTATAATATCTTCCTTTAATATCATCCTTTAAAAGCAAAACGGTCTGCCAACGTCTAGGCAGACCGTTTTGCTTTGCTTTTTATTTTATAAGAAAGTAAGAGAAACCTTGGTCACGAGTCACTCCTAATCCCTAATCCCTAATCCCTAGCCCCTAATCCCTAGTTACTAGTCACCATTTTCCCCTCATTTGCTTTTTCTTTCAGCTAATGATATAATTTATACAGAGGTATCGAAAATACCATAAACTAAAAAGCATAAAATATACAAATGCAGGCTTGCATTTTGGAAACTTTGCTTTTTCTCACAAGAGTTTTGAAAAGTCCATTTCCGATGGGCTTTTTATAGTCGAAAAATAAAAGGAGGCGAGAACGATGATGGGGATCGATGAACTGATGGATCTCACGATGTACAGCAGCATGTACCTGCTCTTTTACATGGCCTATTTCTATGTAGAAGGTGCGAACCTTCTGGTGCCGTGCCGTGTCAATGCCAATTTCAAACGGATCCTGTCTCGTTTTGCCTCTTTCTTCAGAGGTTTCATCGGCGCGGGGGGATGGAGAGCATCTGCTGCTCTCTGATCTTTTTGCGTACCTGTTTATTGCTTGGCTTGAAAGAGTAAAAGGGATCGGAAAAGCAGCAGCCGTACCGGAAGCGTTGCCTCATGGGGTAGCTTCTTTCTATTTCATGCGGCGGTGGGGCGCGGACTTCGTGCCTGCCTTTGGCTTTTGCATACGCCAGAGGATCCTTTTCTGACAGTGAAAAGAGACGCCGCAGGGCGTCTTTTTTTGATGAAATCTCTGGAGAGTGAGCTTTGATGTACTCCTTAATCGAAGATATAAAGAAATTATTATCCGTGATGCTGCCGATCCTGGTCGCGCAGATCTCGACAGCGGGCATCACTTTTATCAATACGACCATGGCGGGGCATGCCGGAAGCGATGACCTCGCAGGCGTATCGGTGGGCGCGGGACTTTTCTATCCGCTTTTGGCTTCCATCGTGGGGCTGCTCATGGCGGGAACGCCGCTCATGGCGACGCTTCTTGGTGAAAAGAAGCCGGAAGGGCTTCCTTATGTGGTCCGCGGCGGACTTCTGATCGGGCTTGTGATCTCCTTCCTGTTCGGGGCAGCCTATGTACTTTTCATCGATGACCTTCTGACGTCGCTCACGCTGGAAGCGGAAGTGGCATATGTGGCGCGCTACTATCTCATGACGATGGTGGGCGTGGTCTTCTTCATTTCCATGATCGTCCCCCTTCGCTGTCTGACGGATACGGCAGGCTCGACGTCGACTTCCATGAAGCTCTTCTTGATGGCGCCGCCGGT
>ENA-OOUZ01001124-OOUZ01001124.1-human-gut-metagenome-genome-assembly--contig:-NODE-1124-length-10760-cov-1.621112_pt1 | contig 10760 bp, 7 predicted proteins | sample MGYA00241546_ERZ501274 | MGnify/ENA primary metagenome ERZ501274 (study PRJEB25962, sample SAMEA2042363) | human gut metagenome | biome: human gut; feature: human-associated habitat; material: faeces...
GTCCTCCCTTCACTATATACATGACAGTTTTCGACAAAATCTTACAAATTATTTTGGAATTGTTTTCTTCTATTTGTCCTTTTTCGGTGGAAATTCCATCTTAAATTTATACTGTAATCCCTTGATTTCTTTACCGTCCTTCGTGTAAGAAAACTCCTCTATCCTCTCTGGAATCAAATAAGCATCGTAGCTGCCTTTCTTGCCCTTCAGACCTTTTACAAGTATCTTTTTCCCTTGAAGCAGGCTCTTGACCTGTATATCGGAAAGTGTTACCCCAAGTGCCTTGCCGACATTCATGCCACATTTCCCGGTACAATACGCTCCGAATTTTCCCTTGACTACATCAGCACCACACTTCGGGCATTTGCCTAGCACTTCTTGTCCACCCTTGCCTGTGCCAAACATGGCTTTATGTTCATCACTAACGCTGTGATAGGTCTTTACAAGATCAGTTACCATTGCTTCAATACCTGACATAAACTGTTCTGCAGCAACTTCTCCTTTGGATACAAGAGTAAGCTCATTCTCCCAGTCAGCGGTCAGTTTCGGAGATTTTACTACATCCGGAAGTATCGTGATCAGCTTCATTCCGTCCTCTGTCGGGATCGTCTGCTTTTTCTCACGTTTCACAAATCCGTCTTTTACCAACTTTTCTATGATATCCGCTCTGGTGGCGGGTGTGCCAAGTCCTTTTCTCTCCACCTCATCACCCATATCCTCTGCTCCGGCTCGCTCCATTGCCGACAAAAGGGAATCTTCAGTATAATGCTTCGGTGGCTGTGTGAAATGCTCGGAAACCTTTGTCTGCTCCACTGCAATCATCATGCCCTCACGAAGCTCCGGCAGCTTCTTTTCTTCCTCGGCATCCGATTTATCCTCTGTGGTCTTATAGGAATTTTTGAAGAAATCATTAAATTCCTTCCATCCATTTTTCCATACTTCCTTACCGGATACCTTAAACACAATCTCGTTGCAGGTAAGCTCTGCCTTTGTGGAATTATAAATGTGCTTCTCCCCGGTTGCACACAGCAGACGGTTCGCACATAATGAAAGGATCTTCATTTCACTCTCAGGAATCACCTTTAAGTCCTGTTTGATGATCTCCATGGTCGGAATGATTGCATGGTGGTCTGTCACTTTCTTGCTATTCAAAATTCTTTTAATATCTGGATTGAACATGATATTCTGCTCAAATAACAGCGAATTGAAAATTGCTTCAATCACATTTTTCGCTGTTCCCTCCATGTCATCGGAAAGGTACTGGCTGTCTGTTCTCGGATATGTTACTAACTTTTTCTCATAAAGGCTCTGCGTATATTCCAATGTCTGCTTGGCAGTAAAGCCAAACAGACGGTTTGCATCCCTCTGGAGTGTGGTAAGGTCATAGAGTTTCGGTGGTGCCACCCACTTTTCTTCCTTTATCACAGAAGTGACAAGAGCCTGTCCGTTTTCACAGGCTCCTGCAATCCTCTCTGCTTCCGTTTTATCACTGATATGCTCCGATACAGCATCCAGACCATTTTCCATGATATGAGCCATATAATAGGCTTCTTTCTTGAAATTCATGATTTTACTTTCACGGTCTACCAGCATGGCAAGTGTCGGTGTCTGCACTCTGCCGACCTTTAATGCCTTGCCACCATACAATACCGTAAAAAGCCTAGTGCCATTGATACCCACAAGCCAGTCTGCTTCCTGCCTGCATAGTGCTGACTTGTACAGATTGTCATAATCACTGCCTGGACGAAGATTATGGAAGCCGTCACGGATAGCACTCTCCTCCATGGAAGAAATCCATAATCGTTTCATCGGTTTTCTGCACCCTGCCATGTTGTAGGTCAGGCGGAAGATCAACTCACCCTCCCTTCCGGCATCGGTAGCACACACGACTGCATCCACCCTGTCATCATGCATAAGTTTTTTCAAAATCTGATACTGTGCTTTCGTATCACTTTTCACTTCATGCTGCCATTCCTGTGGGATGATCGGAAGATTGTCATAACTCCATTTCTTCCATGCTTCCTCATAGCTTTCCGGCTGTACCAGTTCTACCAGATGTCCCACACACCATGATACCAGATAGTCATTGCCTTCCAAATAACCGTCCTTACGCTGTGTGGCACCAAGAACTGCCGCAATGCTCTGTGCCACGCTCGGCTTCTCTGCAATTACAAGCTCCATCTCTATTCCTCCCCGTTTTCTTCATCATTATCGTTGTCACTGTTATCTTCACTGTCATTCTCGCCTGTGTCCTCTGATTCTGTATCATCGCCACCATTTAAGAATGCTTCGTCTGAATCCTGCTCGGCTTCGTCCTCGTCCTCATAATCATAGTCCTCGTCAAGCTCGTCCTCATCTTCATCCTCATCAATGAAGTTTTCCTTTTTCTTCTTAGACTTCACAACATATACCACTCCGATCACAGCTACCGCAGCAATGCCTATTAAAATATATGTAAAGCCGGAACCATCTGCTTTTGCGGTATCCTCTTTCGGCTTACTTGTATCCTCCGTGCTTTCTTCGGTACTGCCCTCAACACTTTCCGTTCCCTGTTTTTTCTCTCCTGTGGTATCTGCATTATTATTTGACAATGCACTGTCTTTGGTAGGAATTGCAGATTCCAATGCTGCTGAATTTTTCGGAAGTGTCTCGCTGTTATCCGTTGGGGTATTTAACAGGTCATTTTCACTGACTTCGGTAAGGAAATATACCTTTTCATCTTCCCCGTCACGATCAATCACCAGATAAAATACCTTTTCTGATGCAGTCTGGATTGTATAAAATTCCCTGCCTTTTTCAGAAGTCTGGCTGTCACTGCTCTGGTCGGTATCCTTAGAAGTATCTCCCATACTCGGGGACTGCTTGGCTGATGTTCCTGTACTGCTTGAAGTTGTTCCACTGCCTGTTTGGGAAACAGTATTTCCATTGCTGTCTGTCTTGGTATGGTCTGTAACCTGTGCGGTTGCAGAGCTAGGCTTGGTTGCTGACGCATCCACCGGGAGCTGCTGTGCCGGATCTTTTTCATTGCTGTCCTTGTTTTCCGGATCGGTGTAATACGGATTGGCTGTTTTATAGATTTCTGAGGTATTTCCTGCATTATCCATGGCTGAAATCGTGAAATACTGATATCCTGCATCAAACTGTTGCAGACGGATATTCAAAGCACCATTCGTATGGTCGGTAAACTCATAGCCATTGACATAGATTGCCTTGATACCGGAATCCGTATCATGTGCCTGAATACTCAATAGACCATCGCTGACTGCCGCATTTAAGGTAGGCTTCGTAAAATCAAAGCACTTGATATAGCGATTTTTCTCATAGGTCTTGCCCTTCTGGTCTGTGACCTGCACATAAATAGTGCTGTTTTCGGAAATCTCTATGTACATATCCTCGGTAATATCTGTCCAGCTTCCATTCTGCCCGACTTTCGCCTTTACTGTCTGAACGGTAAAATTACCGGAAACTATCGTATCTTCTACTTTGACTATCACCTTAGTGGTATCGTTATGCCACCCAGAAGGTGTATTGATTGTGATTTTTACGCTCGGATTGATATAGGTACATTCCTTATAGTTCTTTGCACACACCTCACAATCTTCATCCACCGCATACTGGCTGCACTTTTCTTTGCAGGTGCATTTTGCGGCAGGCTGTGTTTCTTCAGACGAATCTTCTGTTGTGCCTTCTGTGGAATTTTCCGTCTTTCCCTCTCCGGTATCTGTTCCTGAATTTTCTTCCCTGCCATTGCCGGGTGTAACTGTATTTTCTGCGTCACTTGCACTTTCCGTTTTCTGCTCGGCAGTATCCTCCGCATGAACCTCTATCGTATTTGTCCTGTTGGCAAAAAATGCCCCAATCGGCATACAAAAAAGTATTGCCGACAGCATAAGGGACACTACCGCCCTAGCCGATAATTTCCTGTTTTTCATTGATTGAAACCTCCTTTTCCTGTTCCCGTTTCTGTAATAAATTTCTGACTTCATCCTCACTGAGCTTGTTTAACATCTGCAAACGCTCCGATGAGATTTTATATTTTCGTATGATCTTCATGGCTTCGGCATCCTCCGCCATCTGTTTCTGTTCTGCAAGGTCTTTTTCCTTTGCCTGTAGCTGTGCTATCTGCTCTCTGACCTTTTTAAGCTGTGAATTGATTCGTTCTACTGACAAAAATAATTCCTCCCTTCGCTAATTCAATCTTCCAAAACCATAGAAATGGCTCTGCCAGTAAGAAGTATTGATTGATGTGTACTGGATTGGATCGCCACAATGCACCATCGTACCGTTTCCACAGTAGATACCAACGTGTGTAACCGGACGTCCTGCATTATAAGTTCCGGTAAAAAAGATAATATCCCCTGCCTTTGCGTCTGCCGCTGATACCGGAGTACACTGGTCATAAATGCCCTGTGCGGTGGTTCTTGGCAGGTTATGTACGCCGCTGTTTGTAAATACCCAACATACAAAGCCTGAACAATCAAAACTTGCCGGAGCTGTTCCTCCAAAGGTGTATGGCATTCCCAGATACCTGTTTGCTTCCCGCATAAGCGTCTGCACCGTTGCATCGTCATAGGACTCCGGTGGTATCACATTGCCGGTTCCTCCTCCGGTACCGCCCGGTGTTTCCCCATAAATGGTCTGCTCTCCTGCCTCAAAGTAAAATAACGGGTTATAATACTCCCCGTTATACAAACATTCGATATGAAGGTGGCTTCCGGTACTACTTCCTGTATTTCCGCTTTTGCCTATATTGTCACCTTTTTTTACACTCTGCCCTGCGGACACATTTAAGCTGTCCATGTGGGCATATTTTGTGGTATATCCCTTACTGTCCGTAATCACCACATAATTCCCATAGTAGGAATCGTAAGCCGCTTCCGTAACCATTCCATCATGTGCTGCATATACAAGCGTTCCTGTCGGTACTGCTATATCCACACCCCTGTGAAGCTCCTCGGCTCCGGTATTTGGATTCTTCCGGTATCCGTAATAACTGCTGATATAGTAATACCAGTAATAGTCAACCGGAGATGCAAAGACCTGTAAGCCGCCCTTGGTCTCCGTATAGGCTCCAAAAATTTCCGTCTGCTCGCTGTCCATGCGTCCGGCAACAATGCTCTCAAGCGGTGTAACGGTAAGTGTGACACGAAGGATTGTGACAGTATATTCTTCTTCCTCCTCATACTCATATTCCTCGGTCCTGGTAGTTCCATCCGGATTTGTTACTGTTCTGGTTCCGGTCTTTGTGACTGTCCTTGTTCGTGTCTCCTCCACTTCCTCGGTAGTGAGTGAATACATGGCATCAAATAATTCCTGAATCTCACTCTCTATCCCTGCGGCAGTAAATTCCGTATGCACTGCGGAAAGATAGCTGATCAGTGTGTACGGATCATGCCCGATTGCACCAAGGTTATAATCGTATTCATCATATCCCGGATAATCAGTTTCAATCCGGTCAATCTTGTTTTGCAGCTCCATTTCCTTTTCTGTAAAAGATAAATCTGCTGCATCAATCTCTGCCGGAAGGCTAAGATATGTGCTTGCCATCGTTGTTGTCACAGTTCCGGTAAACATGGAACCGCAGCTTGATAATGCCGACATGATTATAATAAGCAGAAGTGCAAAAATACCCACTGTGATAATCAGTGTTTTATTTTTCGTGGCAATTTCCTGTAACTTCTTTGCAATCCCGGTTGCAGCATTGGCTGTCTTTTTAAAAGTTTTCTTTGCAGTCTTGGCTTCTGCTCCTGCCCACCTTGCCTTGGCATACTCACGCTTGATGCGCTGTTTCTGTAGCTGCCTTTGCAACTGCTTCTTTGGACTGTTGCCCTTTAGATGTGGATTTTCACTGATAAATTTCTCATACTCCAGCTTCATATCCGCTGTGACCTGTTTTTTCTGCAATCGTTCCAAACGGTCACGCTTTCTCTGTGCCTTGCTCTTGCGGTGATACTTCATATAGTGGTAAATATCCTCGGCTCGCTGTTCCGTCTTGTGTGCGCCCTCCACAGCAGAATTATCCTTTTCTGTCTCTGCAATCTTGCGATGCACAAAATACATATTTTCGGTCTGGAGCTTGTGAACCGCAGTTTTTCCCAGTCCATCCGGTTTAAATGGCTTCTCCACATCCACCGGAACCACAACATACTTTGCTTTTCCGGTCTGTTCATCAAAGACACGCTTCATCTCATACTGCCGCTTTGTCGGCATCTTGTCCTTTGCTTTCTGCAACTTTCGGCGGTTCTTTTCCGACTTATCAAAAGCCTTCTGTACTTTTTGGTCTGTAAATTCGTCCGCCTGCCCCTGCGAAAATGTGGCATCCTTTGTCTGGAAATCTCCATAATCGGACTGCTTTGTATTTTCTGACTTCGCACGCTCTCTGTGTGCGTGTTCTCTCTGCACACGCCCTTTGTGATATTTTCCTTTTTCCTCAGACCGTTGGTAGGTGTCCCTGACATGAACCTCATTTTCCATCGTGCTGTCAGAATCCCCCGGCTGTTCCTCCTGCATGAAACTGTTTTCCTTTAAGAATGCCTTTTCCGCATCGGCTTCTGACTTCTGGACATTGTGACCAGAAGTGTTCTGTTGCTGTTGCAACTGACGGTAATATTTCTTTTTATTGCCCGTTTTTCTCTCTGCTCCAGTTTCCGACTTTTGGACATTGTGACCAGAAGTTACATTTTTTGTATCACTGCCATGGTTCGCATCCCGTGGCAGATTGCTTACAGGCTTCTCATTGGCACTAAACTGATTTTCCGCAGAAAAGGTGTTATCCTGCCTATGTTCTGTATGTTTTGCTCCAGTCACTTCCTTGTCTTTGGAAAATGCCTCTTTTTCAAATGCCTTTGCCGCCTGCTTCTTCTGTCTCTTTTCTGCCATTTACACTGCGCCCTCCTTCTGCACCGATTCCTCCGGCTTGGTATTCATAATTCTGTAGGTCTTGGTGTCTGTCGGATATTTGTCCACGAAAGGAATTACGACATTATCAAACAAGATAAGACCGCTTCCCGGCTCGGAGTTGGTGACATAAGATAACTGCTTATCCGATAATCCCAACTTATCAGCGAGGATTGCCTGATCTTTGGCATTCTGATTTAACAGATACACAAAATCGCTGTTACCCAAAATACCTTCAATCTCCTCAGAACGGAGGAAATCGCCCACGTTCTGCGTCAAACCTGTCGGTATTCCGCCCCATTTTCTGAAACGCTTCCAGATTTCCACAGAGTAGATAGCGGTCTGCTTCTCCTTCAGAAGAAGGTGAAACTCATCACAGTAATAACGGGTAGCAATCTTTCGCTCCCTGTTCTGCGATACCCTGTTCCAAACCGCATCCTGCACGATCAACATTCCAAGCTCCTTTAACTGATTTCCCAAGTCTCTGATGTCAAAGCACATGATACGGTTGCCGCTGTCCACATTGGTATGGTGGTTGAAGTAATTCTGGGAACCATGCACATACAGCACAAGGCTGTTTGCGATACGCTCTGCCTTTGGATTTTTGTGTGCTAACAAGGCATCATACAAATCTTCCAACAGCGGCATATTTTCCGGCACCGGATTTTCAAAATACTTATCGTAAATATGGCGGATACATTCGTCGATGATACCTTTCTCATCGTTCTCCAGACCGTCCTTGCCACCTGCAATTAGATCACATAATGTTATGATAAAATCCGATTTCAGTTTTAATGCTTCCTTATCCCCCTTATGGCTTAGCTGAATATCCATCGGATTCAGATAGTCCTTGGAATTTGTAGCAAGTTTTACCACCTGTCCATGCAGTGCCGCTACAAGTGCAAAATACTCTCCCTCCGGATCGCAGATGATAATATCGTCCTTTGTGATAAGAAAACAGCTTAAAATCTCACGCTTTGCACTAAAACTCTTACCACTTCCGGGAGTACCTAAGATAACTCCGTTTGGTGTACGGAGCCTTTTGCGGTCTGCCATGATCATGTTGTTGCTGAGTGCATTTAATCCGTAATAGATTGCCGGAGCAGGCATAAATAATTCCTGTGTGCAGAATGGTACTAAGATTGCGGTACTCTTTGTGGAAAGGGTACGCTCAATTCCGGTTTCATTACACCCAATCGGTGCAGATGCCATAAGGCCCTGCTCCTGTAAATACTGTAAACATCTAAGGTCACAGTTTGCCTGCTGAATGATACCGGACACTCTCTGCATTAAGCTCTCCAGTTCCCGCTTGGTTCTGCCATAACAGGTAATAAGGAATGTCATGTTGATCATCTTCTGATTGCTCGTATTCAAATCATCCAGAAATTCCAGCGTATCCTTTTCATAGGTCACAATATCCGTTGGAAGAATATCCATATCGTAGCCGCTCCGGACTGCCTTTTTCTGCTCCTCAATCTTCATTTTCTGGATATTGGAAATGACCGCTTTTAACTTCTTGATTGCCTTTACCGGATCTTCCGTCTGCATGTGCATGGAAATCGTAAGGTTGGCATCAATATCAAGAAGCTGCTTGATCAGCTCGTCCGTAAACTTCGGTGCGATAATATCCAGATAGGACACACAGCCATACATATTTCCCGACTTGAAGCGGTTCGGATAGCGGAAATCAAACCCCGGCGGTGCAATATAGTCCTTGACCGACTTACCGGATTCTGCCAGCTCCTTAAATGAAAAACGGAAAGGCTCCATGGTATCCTGATTAAAATATTCATGCAGGATACGCAGTCTTTCCTTTCCGTCCAGTCCCCTCGCAAGGGTTCCTATGTTGTTTAAGTTCCGTATGACATCTTTTTCAATGTTGTTAAGGCGGCTCTTGGCTTCCTTGTAGCCATTGCTCTCCACACCAAAAATCAGATATTTTGATTTGATGATGCCATTGTTTCCCTTTGCCGCCTGCTTCTTTAACATCTCCGTATATTCTTCACGAATGTCGTTAAAATCATCCTCCTGCCACGGAATGTCAAACTGTTCTGTAAGCATCTGTTCGTTGACCTGCCTGTTGAAAAGCACCAGTTCAAACCTCACAGACGGATCAAAATAATTGATGAGCTTGCTGTACTGTGCCAGTATGTCCGCCTGCTCGTCCACTTCCAGAAGCGAATAGTTTATATCAAAAAATTCCACCATCTTTGTATAATAACGGTGGCTGACCTGACAGATACCGTCACGGAACATCTTTTCAAAAGTAATCGTCTTTTGTGCGGTAGTCGGCTTTTCTTTCTCATTGCTCTTTCCCGATAAAATATGTTTCAACTGTATAAGACGCTTCTTCTCTGAAAAGGTAAGTCCACCACTTTTGCTGTTATTCCTGCTATTGCCCTTATAACTGCTTTTTCTGCGGCTTTCCGGTTCTGCCTTTTGCTTTTTCTTCAAGATAACGAACCTCCCTTCGTAATTTTTCTTTTTCTTCCAACTGCTTGTATAAGTTCTCTGACCGGTATGGTCTTATGCCCGGTGTGAGTATCTTCTGCCGGAGCATAAAATACAAAATCTTCTCTGCCGGAAATCCGTTTTTCTCATACATTGCAAAAAAGAAGAATGGAAGCATTGCTCCCATCATAAGAAGTGATGCGGCTGATGTTCCGATCAGTCCCTTGGTTAAAAAATACAAGGGTATCCCGGCTACTGCCGCACCGCTGAAACAGATGATCTGTCTCTTTGTCAAGTTCAGTGCCACTTTTGTCTTGATACCGGACAAATCCTTTGGCACCTGCACGGATATTGCCATATCGTTCCTCCCTTAGTGCGCATTCCAGATAGATTTCGATAATGAACCAGTCTTAAAGAGTGAAAAGCATAAAATAACGGTATATGCTGCCACCGACCAGAGTGCCGTATGCAGGTTGTCGGATACTGCCACACCAGCCACAAGCACTGCATAGATAGCGACACACACCATCATAAAAAATCCCTGAAATGCAAGGGCGCAAAGTCCCTTAAAATAATTGGTTCCTATCGTTCCCCATTCCCGGTTGGTTACGGTTGCACAGGGAACGGGTGCTACTGATACATAAAGATATATTTCAATCATTCGCCCATAAAGAATGACGGTGATAAGGACTGACATGATTTTCATACATAAACTGACGATCATGGTCTCCATCCCCAGTCCTAACAGCTCGCCTATGCTCATCTCCGAAAACTGCTCATTGAACATCGTTTGCAGCGTACTTGAAACATCAATACTGGTTTCCCCGCTGATTGCTGCCGCTGCGGAATTGACGATGTGGCTTCCCACATCAAATACCGCCATTACAATGTCAAAAGTCTTGCTTAACAGCATGACTGCAATACACGCTTTCATAAAAAAACGGATAAAAATTGCCGTATTGAAGTCATGCAGATTATTCTTGTCAATAACCATGGAAATAAGCTCGTAGACGAGTACAAAACTGATGATCATTCCCGCTATGGGAATCATCACGTTATCGGACAGGGTTTTTATCATGTCAAAAATACCGGAGTTCCAAGTGCTGGGAGTTTTGCTGACCTCCCCTGCAATCGTGCCTACCTTGTCATTAACATCGGTAAACATGGTTTCAAAGTTGGTCAGAACCCACCCCTGCAGCAGTTCCTTTATGAATTCAGTAATCTTATCAATGATCCCACCCATGAATTATGAAAACAGAGTGGTAAGCTGTGGAATTACCGTCTGTGCCACAATGATGATGCCACCGCCACTCATAAGCTGTTTGATGCCCTGTGATTTTATTGATGTGTGATAAAGAAGCAATAGAAGTGTAAAAAATTTTGCCGTTCCTATCCGGCACTTGCGCATTGTG
>ENA-OOUZ01001129-OOUZ01001129.1-human-gut-metagenome-genome-assembly--contig:-NODE-1129-length-10729-cov-3.150553_pt1 | contig 10729 bp, 9 predicted proteins | sample MGYA00241546_ERZ501274 | MGnify/ENA primary metagenome ERZ501274 (study PRJEB25962, sample SAMEA2042363) | human gut metagenome | biome: human gut; feature: human-associated habitat; material: faeces...
GGGTACGGAGTATTTCAGTCTCGCGAGGACTTTCCGGACAGTCTGGGGGGGGCTAGCTAGTTGCTCAATCATAGTGCGCAAAAAACATGCACACCGCAACCAGCCTTGTACGATTTTTAGTATCTTTGTGCTTAGTAAGCAAGCAAATCTACATAAATTGGGGCTCTGATTCGTTTTCACCGATGTGTCGAAGAATGATGTGGTGAGGATTTATTCAGACGATTACAGATAATCGTTAATGTCTTTATCATGGAGAATGGTGTTGAGGCTGCCTTTCCTGACGATCACAAACTCGTTCTCGTAGGGATGGTCCTCGCTGACCCTTTTGGTCCTGAAGGTCTGATACGCAATACCCATAAGATTCTTCACTCGAGAATCCTCGTACATAGCTGCCGCTGAGCCAAAATAAAAGTGATCGTGAGTCTCTTTTACCTCAACGTGAATTATTGTTCGGTCTTGTTTTAACATTGTTCTTGCTAGGAACAAATGTACGGTCTTTTGAACAAATATGCAATAAAAGTTGAAATTAAATTTGCATAGCCGCTACAATAATCTTATATTTGTAGAAAAATTAGTTTGCTGCTATTATGAAACAAAATGAGAAATTCTTAACGCGCAACCAGAGTATTGAGTCAATCAATCTCTGGCAATTTACCTTGTTCTAGAAATATGATTCATGCGGTATCCAACTATTCTTACGCCATAAGTAGTCCTGAGATGTCGGAAATATGCGGTAAGTGATACACGGATAGAGCAAAATTTCTTAAATTTGTCGGATGCAAGTAGCAAGCAAGCCATGACATATTTCGACAGAATTAAGACTTTGGCGGAGAAATTTCCAGCCGAGATTGCGGATTTCTCTACTCCACGTCATCCCGCAAGCCAGCCGACGCAGGCGACATCCAATTTCATTACAAATAAGGAACAAGGAGATTGGGCTGAAAACATATTCAAGGATGCTGTTAATAACACTTCAAAGAATTATGTTGCAGTGAAATATGGAAAGTCAGACGATATCATCGCTGGCGACCCGGGTTTTACTGAATTTTTCCATGAGTTCCAGCAGGAGCTTGATGCGATAGGAAAACGGCCTGACATCTTGATTTTTAAGAAGGCGGATTTCGATAAGAATCTCGGATATGACATTAGCCATATACCCCATGCACAGATTGACGAATATGTAAAGAAAGCAATTGCTGGAGTCGAGGTGCGCTCAAGTGCATATTTGGCGGACGTCAACGAGAGAATAGTCATAGCCAAAATCTCAGAAAGCACCTCCGAAGCTCTTCGTATCAAACAAGCAATCCTTGAGGAGTATGCAGATTTGAGGACAAATAAAAAATGTCAGGATGCGTATGCTAAGATTGGTGAACTTACGGAGGAGTCTATTCTTACTTGGAAATTGAAGAAGCCATCCTTCCGTACAGAAGAGCGCTTAAAGGCTTTTTCTGATGAGGTTGGTAGATTAAATGAGGCTGTTAAGGGCGTACAAGATACAAATCATCTCTCCATAACTCCGAAGGAAGAAGATCTAAAGGTTGTTTACAAGTGGATCGAGACTTTTAATGTTCCGCACTATTATGTTCAAGTGTTCTTCGATAAGATGTATGGAATATCGTTCGAAGACATTCTTTCTACTGTAACTAAACCCGAGAATGAAGGTGTTCTGTATAGGGTTGGAAAGGATGTGAAGAACCAGAATAAAAAGACCATAAAAATTACGTCGATTTATACCACGTTGCTTGCTGATAAAATTGATGAACCTAATTACGAGGGGACAAGAAAGGAAATGGAAAAAGGTAGTTTGCTGTTCTATATAAAATTCCGAGGAGGTGCCGCTTATTTGAATGTTGACAACTTTAAGCAACTCTTTAACATTGAAGGAGATTTTTAATGAGTATCAAAGATACCCCGGAATATGAGTATTCTAAACAAATAAACATTGAGCATAGAAAAGAGTTTGCTCAATTCTTTACGCCAGAGCCTATAGCAGCTCTAATGGCAGGTTGGCTCCTTGGTAATTCTCGGATGAAAACAGTCCTTGAGCCCGCATTCGGCCTTGGAGTTTTTAGTCGAGCTTTGCTCGATAAAAAAGCTGACCTATGCATTAAAGGATACGATATTGATGAAACCATCATGTCAACGGCGGTTTCTTTATTCGAGGACAAGCCCCAGGTGAGCATTATCAAGAATGACTACATACGTTCTTCTTGGTCGGAACTCTATGATGGTATAATATGCAATCCGCCATATTTCAAATTTCATGATTACGACAACCTGGGTGCAATAAAAGAGGTTAAGTCTCATTTAGGACTCGACTGCAGTGGATTTACGAATTTGTACGCACTATTTTTGATTAAATCTGTCTCGCAATTAAAGAAAGGGGGACGCTGTGCGTATATTATTCCATCAGAGTTTATGAACTCTGACTATGGCGTGCAAATTAAAGATTATTTACTCCGTTCGGGCCGCCTTAGACATATTATTGTATTCAATTTTGAGGAAAATCTTTTTGATGATGCAATCACAACTTCTGCAATAGTATTGTGCGCCAATGATGATAATGACCAGACTGTTTCATTCACCAATATTTGCAATGCTGATGAATTGGGAAGGATTGAGCAGTTAATATCAAGCTACCCTAATACCATTCAAGACAGTTTCGTATATAACACAACTAAACTGAAAAGTTCAAATAAGTGGAAACAATATTATCAGAATTGCAATCAGTCGAAATTCGATAATCTTGTCCCTTTCTCGACATTCGCAAAGGTATCAAGAGGTATTGCTACTGGAGCAAACGACTTTTTTAAGTTTAATGAACAGAAGGCGCGCGAGTTTAATATTCCGCGACAAAACCTTAAGCCTTGTATATGTCATTGCGTAGATGTGCCTGGTAGCTTTTTTGACCAAACAGATTTCGAAGCCCTAAGCCAAAAGGGAAAGTATGTATACATATTCGATGGAGTGGGTTCTAAGAACCCTTCTGTACTGAAATATGTAGAAAAAGGAGAGGCCGAGAAACAGAATGAAAAGTTCCTCACCAAAAGCCGTACGCCATGGTATGCATTAGAGAAGAGGGAGCCAGCACCAATTTGGGTTTCAGTTTTTAGTAGAGACCGGTTGCATTTCGTTAGGAATACTTCGAATGCCACATGCCTTACAACATTCCATTGTGTTTATCCTGAATCCGATGTATTCGGTGGCCTCTCTATAGATTTATTGTTTGCTTATCTCCTCACAGATACAGCAAGACAAATCTTCCTCGATAATGGACGAGAATATGGCAACGGTTTAAGCAAGTTTGAGCCTAATGATTTGAACAAAGGGATGATGCTTGACTTAAGGCTGTTGTCAGATGATGATAAACACGAGATTGAAAAATCATACAAGCGAATCAAAAGCGGAGACGATAGTGCCATTATAGCCATTGATAATGTGCTAAGGCGATTTTTCGCACATTGATCCATATCCAAAATCGCCCCGCTGACCTACATCAGCGGGGCGAAATCTTTCCCGCAACCGTTGAGGCAGGTCATCTCGTACGATTATTGCTATCTTCGTACTTGGAATCAGGTGAGCGATACCCTATGGCCTTGCGTCCTGACAATAACGGTTTTATGATCAATGAAACAAGAATTCCGCTAGCTCAAGACTACATATTCTGGAGCATACCCACCCAGTTTTCTAAGCCTAAAAATGGTGTTTTGAATTAAAAGTTCAGTAATTATCCAGATACCTCGTTCGCTCGTAAAAAATGGGAAAAACGCGAGCAGAATGACACAGAACGCTTACAATTATAAATTAAAAGGAATGTCGCGGCCGACTTCATGGCCGTCGGCGTCAACTTCTCCGGACCAAATCCGTTCACTTTCTCATTTGTGGCTACCTTTATGTCTTACCATTAAGACACAAAGGCGATATGGCAGGAAGAATCACATTAATGAGCAAAATCAAGCAGGTGCTGATAATGCACTTACAAGGGATGTCCAATCGGGACATCGCAACTGAAATCTGGCTCAACAAATGCACAGTCAACGAATATATGCGGAAAGTCCGAATGGATCCGCTCGGCATCGAGGAACTCCTGAAGTTGGAAGCCACCGAACTTGAAGGCAGGCTGTTCGCCGGGAGTCCGGCATACAGCGACCTTCGGATGGAGGTATTCCTCAATGAACTGCCTTACTATCGCGAGCAGTTGAAGATACCCCACGTCACACGTTACCTCCTATGGGAAGAGTATATCCAAAAGCATCCTGGCGGGTATAGCAAAAGCCAGTTCTTCTTTCACCTGAAACAGAATCTTGTGGTAGAGAAGTCTGTCGTAGGTATACTCAAGAACAGATACGAGCCAGGCAAGGAACTCTTCGTGGACTTCGCCGGCGATTCTCTCAGCTATACGGACCCCGCCACAGGAGAGCCTGTCGCCGTACAAGTGTTCGTGGCCACACTGCCTACACGGACTATGCCTTCGCTATGGGGGTTGAATCGCAAAAGGTGGAAGACTTCCTTCATTGTATAAGAATGTGCCTTGAATACATCGGTGGTGTTCCCCGAATCATCGTGTCTGACAATCTAAAAGCTGCTGTGATCAAGCCAGACAGGTACGAACCAAATCTAAACAAGGCGTTTGCCGACATGGGCAACCACTACAACTTCGCCGTATTGCCTGCCCGCAGCCTGCATCCGAAAGACAAGGCGCTTGTCGAGAGCCAGGTCAGCAGGATATACCACCGTGTCTATGCCAAGATGCGCAAGCGTCAGTTCCACTCCCTGCGGGAACTGAACGAAACACTATCAGAGCTGCTTACGGAATATAATCAGACCCGTATGCAACTCTGTCCGTACTCGCGAAAAGCACACTTTCACGCTGCGGAGAAGGCCTCCCTGCAGCCGCTTCCGGACACCATCTACGAGATGAAATGCTATGCAAATGTCACGGTCAAGGATACCGGCGAGAGCTATCTCAGCTGTGACAAGCACTTCTATACCGTACCATACGAGCATGTCGGACGAAAAGCCGACATCATATACACAAGGTCTCTGGTGAAGGTCTTTGTCGACAACAAGAGCGTTGCAACGATCCCGCGAGACCGAACTCCCGGAGCGCACACCCAGATACCGGAACATTTGGCTCCGAATGTGAGGGCCTATCTGGAGAGGTCTCCGGAATCCTATTGCGAAAAGGCCCGGCGCGTGTCAGCCCCGTTGGAAAGTCTCTTCCAGTCAATGTTCTACAACCATGCGCCAGGCGTTACTCACGACGTGTACTACCGCACCTGCGAAAAGATGCTGCAGATACAGAAGAGGACTGAACCGGCTGTCTTCGACAAAGCCTGCTACATCTGTCGTGTCAATCGCATATATCGCGGTGACGGTCTGGAAAGTGTCATCCGAGCGATGAGCGGCCCGATAGCCGATGAGGAGTTCGAGACGAGCTCCGTAATGCCAACAAATCATGAAAACACGAGAGGTTCAGCACAATACAAGTAAAACTTATGGAACATCAAGTACAATCGACCCTCAAGGGTCTCAAAATGCCAGGGATGGCAGCCTGCTGGCAGACGATGGAGGAAACCCATTAGGCGGACAAGCTGTCGCTCAGAGATGGTCTGCAAATCCTCATGCAGGCCGAAAAGGACAGCCGAGAAAGCAACCGGATAACCAAACTCGTCAAGGATGCCAACTTCCGACTTCCGGCCCTTATCGAAGAGTTGGAAATCAGTGAAACCAGAGGCGTACCCGCAGATATCATCATGCAGCTGTCGAGCGGAGAATATATCAAATCCGGGACAACGGTTCTTATTTGTGGGGCAACGGGAACCGGCAAGTCATTCCTTGCATGTGCCCTTGGCAACAAGGCTTGTAGGCTGGGCTACAAGGTCGCCTACTACACAATGCAGAAACTGATGGATGTTATCAGAGTCTCCAGAATTGAAGGCAAGGATCAGAAACTTCTGGGGAAACTGAACAAACTGGATGTCCTAATCATAGATGACTTCGGAATGAAGCCAATCGATGGACATCAGCAGAACGACTTCGAACAAATCCTTGATGACAGGTACAAACGCAAAGCCCTAATCATCTCTAGCCAACTGCCGATCTCAGACTGGCACGCTCTCTTCAGAAACTAACTGATAGCGGATGCTTGCATGGACAGAATATCCCACAAATCCATACGCTTCCAGCTTCTTGGAGAGAGCCTAATAAAAAAATATTAACTTTGTAAAACCATATTGAAACTGTCACCAGAGTGAACGGGTATCACCGGAATCACTGAACGGGTATCAACCGGAAAACGTAGATGCTCTCGGCCAAACTCAAGGACCTGGAGCGCGACGGCCTGGTCCACCGCAAGGCCTACCCGGAGATTCCACCCCGGATGGAATACCGGCTCACTTCGCTTGGCGAATCATTGATGCCCCATGTGAACAGCCTCATCGGCTGGGCCGTGGAGCACTTTCAGAAAGTCACAGGCGGGAAGGTGATAGTGAAATAAATTCCCCATTTTTCGAAATACCTTCTTCTGATTTCAAGAAGAATCTTCATATTTTACAAGAATAATAAATAACTTTGTCCTTGTTATGCGTCATATTGAGAAATACATATTCGGCCTTATCATAGCATTCTGCTTGTGCTCGTGTTTCCACACAAGCAATGTGGCTATGGTGCTGGACAGGGCAGAAATGTATCTTGCCACATCACCGGACAGTGCCTTTGTTCAATTGGATTCGATTGACAGGAGTATGCTGAAAACAAAGGAACTGCAGGCAAGGCACGCGCTGTTGTACTCCCAGGCTCTGGAGAAGGTGGGCATTGAAGTATATAACGACAGCATCATCCATATCGCCCTCGATTATTATTCTTCAGTCGGAGACAGCAAAAACGTGCAGAAAGCCCGGGAATGCCTGGACCGCATCAATGAGAATGCCAGTATGCTGACTCCATCTGACACATTGAAAATCCAAAACGCCAGAATCATTGAAGAACGGTATCTGGACAAGATGACACTCGTCGAGAAGGACAACAGCATCCGTATAATCGTCATTCTTTCCCTGCTGTTTCTGGCTATAATGGTGTTTATTATCCGGTATGTCGTGAGGAAACTGAAGTCCCGCCCCGACGATAAGGCAATGGCCGTAATTCGGCAACGTCTTTCTGTCCTTGACAGAGTAATAGCTTCACGCATTTCATCTGACGACAAACTCTACCGCAGTTCTGAAGAAGAGATTGAAGTTTTGATGTCCGACCGGGAAGAATTTCTCCGCTCCACGAAAATTGTCTTTGAAGAAAGCCATCCAAAGTTTATTGCTTACCTTCAGGACAAAGAACTTACTGACTGGGAAATTGGTTATTGCTGCCTCTATACCCTCGGTCTGAAAGGAAAAGATATCGGCGAGTACATCCAGAAGAAACGACATTACATCATCAGCCACGAAATCCGCCAGAAACTTGGGCTCGACGAGCACGATACCAATATCAGCATCTATCTGAGGAACCTTCTTCTGGACTTGGAACGCTGATGTAAAACTTTCCGAAGTCTTACAGGACGAGCAATCTTTATCTAACATTGAGTATCAGCCATATACGAGCAGATATTCTTGCTTAGTCCCGAATCATGTAAAACTATTTCCGGGTAATTTTGTCTTCGACAAATACACGGAAACGCAATGAAAACAAAGACAATCATCCTTACAGCTGCAACTCTGGCCATAGGCCACACCGCCAGGGCCCAGGAATCGGGAATCGCCCAGCCGGACTCCCTGGGCACCATTCAGAATCTCAAAGAAGCCACCGTAGTGGCCCGGCAGGAGCTGATCAAGACCGATGCCGACAAACTCACCTATAACGTCCAAGCCGATCCACAGGCAGAAGGCGGCAACCTGATAGACATCCTCCGGAATGTGCCGATGCTCAGCATCAACGGTGAGGACAAAGTGTTGCTCAACGGCTCATCAGACTATAAGGTCCTCGTGAACGGGAAACCTACCGGAATGTTGGCCCGCAACTTCGACCAACTCGTCAAGAGCATACCGGCTTCCTCCATCAAGGAAATACAGGTCATAACCAATCCGCCCGTAAAATACGATGCTGAAGGCATAGGTGGCATCATTAACATTGTGATGGTCAAACGGCTTAAATCAGGCTATAGCGGCTCGCTCAGCGCGCAAGCCGCCTCTTTGGGTTCCGCAGGCGGAAGCGGATACCTCAATGCCCTGCTTGGAAAATTCACCATCAGCGCCAATGCCAGCGGAATGTGTTTTCCAAACCCTATACCCCATGGTGTAACTGATATTGAAAACTACACGAGCGAAGAATATCATTATCATAACCTGACATTTGACAGTAAAAATATATTCTCTTCCGGTGCATTCTCTCTGGAAGCGAGCTATGAACCGGACACATTGAACCTCATCACTCTGTCAGGATGGGCAAATTTTCAAAAGATGCTGGCAGAGAACGATGCTACTGAAACTTTCTGGAATACCGACCTTGTCAAGACGATAGAAATGCAGGAGCTTACAGAGCGGACGAACCGATACAATACCTTCTCCGGTGAACTGGCTTATCAAAAGAACTTCCGGAACGATGGAGGCATACTGACATTCAGCTATTCAATCGACGGAAATCCGAACAGTACGGACAACCACGTCACAGTAGTACCTGTCCTGGGAAGCACGGATTACCACCGTCACTCTTTCAATACCGCGCATACTATCCAGCAAATTGGCCAGATTGACTATTTTAGCAGCCTCAAGAATAAACATCTGATAGAAGCAGGTGCAAAATATACTCTGCGCTCCCACGTGGCAGATTCTCAGGATGAAGTATGGAACTTTGAATCGAATCAATGGGACATTGATAATTCCAATGTCAATGACTTGGACTATAAGCAACACATATTCGCCGCCTATGCCAGCTACGGCTACAAGTTTGCAAAAGTCACGCTGAAAGCCGGTGCACGCTTGGAATACACACTGAACCGGGGTATCTCCAAAAGTCCATCAGGGAACATTGAGTTTGACAACAGCAATTTCAACATTGTACCTTATTTTAACGCTGCCTGGCAGATTGATTCCAGAAATATGCTCTCCGCTTCATACACACGCCGTCTGGGACGCCCGAGCGTTGACTATCTCAACCCTTATATTTTTGAAGAAACTCCTTATAGCAAGATGCGCGGCAATCCAGACCTGAGAACGGTCGTTTCCGATGCCATCACACTCACATATCGCACAAGCGGTGATAGCTGGGACTTGACGGCAAGGACTTACGGCAGCCTATGCAACAACAAGATTGAATATCTTTCAAATGTCTATCCGGACGGCATCAAGATTTCCACCTATGAGAATGCCGTAAAATATAACCATATTGACGAAATGTTGAGTTTCAACTGGAGCCCGGGCAAACGATTCTCGCTTCAGGCATCTGCAAAAGTCGGATACAACTATTTCTATGCGCCATCATTGGGCCAGAAAAATGACGGTATCGAATGGGCTTTCGATATAGGTACCAACATTGTACTATGGAAAGGAGCGTCAGCCTATGCCTCTGGCAGCATTTCCGGAGGAGAAGCCACCCTGCAGCGCACATATCACGGAGTCGATTATATATACTCACTCGGCCTGAGACAGGGCTTCCTCCAGAACCGTCTTATTCTGTCAGCCACAGCTAGTATGCCCTTCCAGAATCGATACTATGGTCCAACGCGTGACACATATACAGAAACCTACTACCAGCATAACAAATACTGGTATAACCCACGCCAATTTCGGCTCAGCCTCACCTGGCGTTTCGGCAAGACAAGCATAAATCTCAAGCGCACAAAGAAAACAGAAATAAGTGATAAGTTATAAGCCAACTTGTTTCCAGCCCATCCGCCACTATCGAGGCTGTGAAACTTCCACTCTATAAATTTGTGGAAATCAAATGAGGATCAATGTGGGAACTTTTCGGAAAAGTAAACGCCCCTGAGATACTCTCAGAGGCGTTTTAAGAGGTGCCTAGCGGAATCGAACCGCTGTAGCAGGTTTTGCAGACCTGTGCCTAACCGCTCGGCCAAAGCACCGTTTGGGATTACAAATGTAGGCATTCTTTTTGGATTGCCCAAATATTTGTGGCAAAATCTTTACAATTTGTGCCTTTGGCGATGTTGTATGGTGTACTATTTTCTGGTCACTATGCAGTATGGGCCTACGTAAACCACTGTGCCGGAAGAATATACGAACTTTCGCAGGTCAGGGAATTCTTCGAGGTGCTTTCCTGTCACTATTAGCGTGAATGGAGAACCTCCAAGAGCGGAAGAATCAGCGGCATCGCGCAGGAATCCGTCCACATCCTTCTTGTAGTCCTTGATCTGCCTTCCTATATATACGTCGATGTTCTCCGGCCTGTGCACGAACAGAGTCGCCACATCAGTTCCGGAAGGGACCTCCTTGCACATGTCCTTGTAGCCGATATATGGATTAGCCTTGGGAAGAACAGCAGCGGCAGAATATACGGTGAGGAAAAGCGAGGCGCCGATCATGAACACCGGCAGGTTCCAGTGCTTTCTCTTGAAGAGGAACCATAGCGCGAGCGCATTGCCAACCATAAGCAGTACTGCCGCCATCTTCACAGGAGACGTGAAGGCGAAAGGATAGGTGGAAGACAATGACTCCAAAGCATTGACATTGACCACTTCAGCGAGAACCAGCAGGGCGGCGAGGCCCGCGACAGCCAGCAGCGC
>ENA-OOUZ01001133-OOUZ01001133.1-human-gut-metagenome-genome-assembly--contig:-NODE-1133-length-10689-cov-1.601561_pt1 | contig 10689 bp, 7 predicted proteins | sample MGYA00241546_ERZ501274 | MGnify/ENA primary metagenome ERZ501274 (study PRJEB25962, sample SAMEA2042363) | human gut metagenome | biome: human gut; feature: human-associated habitat; material: faeces...
CATGCTCCGGGAGTTCGTGGATTTTGCCAATGTATTTCACTAACTCTCAATTTATTTCATAAAGTAATACAGATCCACGGTAGCATCTTTATAGATGACGTATCCGTGCATTCTCCCGAACTCTTCATATTCCAGGTCTTCCAGTTTTCCGACCAGTGTCTTCGTCTCCGGCAGGATAATATACGCACATTGCTCTTCGCGGGCCAGTGTCGCCAGTTCGCCGGCGTCTATGGTCTCCTGCTCCATGACATCGTAGAGATCGTTCTGTACCGTCCACTTGCTTACGACAATATTGCGGCCATAAGGCATACACACCAGATTGCTGTACTGGCGGACATACTGTAAAAGCTCCCCGGGGAACACTGCCATGACCTCCCGGCCCGGGACTTCAATGGCATCACAGATATCCACTACACTCTGGGGTACATGATAGACATTCTCTGCTTTTTGAAAATAGGGATTGCGGTAGATCAGGCTTCCGGACAGCATAAACAGGATCAGCGCGGCCGTTATCCCCACATATTTCAGATATCCCCTCAGCTTTCCACAGAGACTGACCGCAGTGAATGCAACGACCGGTGTCACCGGCAGAAGCCACAGAATCCGGTAATAAATTTCTCCATCCGCCAGTCCGGATATGATCTTCGCAACCAACGGATTGAAGAAGATCAACAACAATACCAACGGTACATAGACAAACAGGATGCGGATATGTTTTCTCTTCTCTGTCACCCACAGATATAACAGGCTCACCAGGAACCAGATCATGATCAGTCCCGTTCCCATATATTCCTGAAACAGCTTCAACGCTTCCATTTCCATCCTCCCTTATCCCAGCAGCAGATACATTCCCGCATAGATCACACAGGGAATGCAACAGGCGGCGAGGGGCAGCAATAACCGAAATCTCTTATAGCAGACAGCTCCGCAGATCCCGGCCACTCCCATCAGCATACAGGCCAGCAACGCTCCCATGGTACTTGCCAGACAACAGGAAATCATCACCGCTCCCAACAGCATCCAGAATCCGACTGTGATCTTTTTCTCCTCCTGCAGTCTGCGGAACAGCCAAAGCAGCAGGAAGAAGATCATCGGGATCAAAATACTTCCCAAAGCCGCCTTTCCCTGTCTGCTTCTTGCGATCATGAAATTCTCCACGGTATAAAAAGAATAATCGCCGAACATTACCAGCACTTCCGTGCAGATCAGAAACAGCGGAACCGATTGCCCGGAAAACAGGATCCTGCTTCCCAACAGATAAAATACGCCATATGTCATAGAGATCAGCACCACCGGCAGCAATGTTTTGGCCACCACTACCGTGGAGATCCCGGTCATCCGCGCCAGCCATGCGATCCAGATGGGAAAAGGTGCCAGTCCGTGCCGCACATCCAGTTCGGTATTCATGCCGGTATAAGGAATCTTCTGGTACATTTTCCCGGATTCCTGTGCCGCCGTGGAGATTGCCACATAATAAGCATCATCGCCGTCCCCATATACCATCACGACCGCCAGCACCAGCTGTATCAATAATAACACAGCAAAAATCACCCAGAGCAGAACCTCTGTCTTCTCTGACTTCGCTGTCTGCTCCTGCCGCACCGGACGCAGTCCCCGGGGATTCCGGAACCAAAATACCGTTGCCAGCCCAAGTAATACCAGAAGGTATACCGAATATCCGATCATAACATGCCGAAAATGTCCTTCTAAGAGGATCACCGGAACACAGATCACCTGAAATCCGGCCCAGAGTAACATCTGTCCGCTTATCCACAGGAATACTACATTTTTATGAGGTTTATCCACAGCTGCGAAACAGTGGCCCACCCACATGGGAAGTGCCAGCGTCAGTACCGCCAGCCATATCAGACGAACTACGATCATTTTTATATTCATTCCTTTCGCTTCATTCAGGCTCAAAACGTCATGAACATATTTCTCATTTCCAAGCTTTACTCTCGTTTTACGTTTTCAGATGTTTTTACAAACAGATAGATCTTATCGCCGTGTACCCCTTCGGAAAGCAATGCTTCCTCCGGTTCCAGGCCGTATTTTTCCTGCATTACGGAGATCACTGAACTCTCTTCCACTCCGGGTTTGATCAGTACCGTAACCCGGTTCAGGGACTGTACTGACGCTACATCCTTACGATCCGCCAGTTCCTCTGCCGTCACTAACAGAGTGCTGTCATAATGCATGAATTCCGGAAGATTCTCATAATATCCGACTCCAGCATAGACACAGATACAGGGAAGAAGCGCATATTCCTCCGCCAATTGTTCCTGCTGTCCGTATCCCCGATAGAGATATTCCCCATCATAGCCGGCCAGCCGCAGTCCCTGCACCGCCATGATCCATACGATCAGACAAATTCCCGTTGCCCGTTCTGTCCATCCGCATACCTCCGAAAGCTTTTTGCCCAGGTAACACAATAACAGTGCCAATAATAACGCAGCCAACGGAAACAACGGCATCACATAACGGTCCACAAGATAAGGTGACATTCTGGATGCCAGCAGAAAATAACCGATCACCGGTACGATCAGCAGACTCAGGATTCCCGCGTTCGGTCCCGCATTCGGTCCCACATTCTGTCCTGCCTTCTCAGCCCCGTCCCTGCGACATTCCCGATATTCCTGATATTTACGCCAGCCTGCGGTCACCGCCAGAACCACTCCTGCGAGACATGCCGCAGCAAGTAACAGTCCACCTACCGTCCGGTCTGCCACAATTTTAGCAAAGCTTAGAAGTCTCGCCCCGTAACCGGAGAACCCGGAAGCCAGATTATCCAGCGCCTCGGTGCCTCTTCCACTGGAAAATACATCCGCTACCGCAAAAGGAAACAGCGCAAGACCGATCACTGCCGCCAGGATCATCGAACGGACATAGATCCACAGTTCTCTCGTTCTCTTACCGCACAACAGTCCGGCTGCAGTAACCGCTGCCAGAAGGATACAATAAAACAGGAAAAAATACTGTGTTAAAAATCCCAGTACCGTAACAGCGATCAGGCCTTTATTTTTCCGGTCGAATCCATGATCCTTCCACTTCTCCACATGCACAGAAAGCAGTGCCACACACAGACAGGACAACAATCCGTACATCCGGATCAGCAGTACCGTTGCCAGTGCTCCGGTGCTGAGTCCATATAGCAGCACTGCCAGAATTCCCAGCTGTCTGCCCCTTTCCCGCATGGAAAAAATATCCGCAAGCTGTCTGCCCAGTCGCAGTAACAGCCACAACGTGATGCCCAGGCAGACCAGGTTGATGAAACATCCCAGCCACGGTGACAGCGTCCCACCGAACAGGGAACTCATGGTATGCAGCAGCATAAAATGTACCGGCGGATGATTGTCATCTTTCACATTGAAATAAACCGACAGATAATCAAAGGCATCGTCACCGTCCACGGTCACATAATCCCGGAACTGCTCCGCCGAGATCCATACCGGTTCCTCATAGACATCCGCTTTATATGACAGAAGCTTACTGTTCCCCCGGTTCTGAAGCACATCCTTTACCGTGTCCGTCAGATTAGACACCGTCTCCGGGAAGCTGTCTCCCTGAATTTCCTCCCTCACGAACTTCGCCAGTCGTCCCTCCGGCTGTGTGGGTACGATCCAGGGATTGTATCTGGCATTGGCCAGCTCAAAGCTTAAGAGTTCATCCATGTGATAACCTTCCTTAAAGCTGACTCCCACGCACATGATCCCCAGACATAAGATAACTGCCAGAAGCTCCGGCAGGATTTTTTTCCATCTGCTGCTTTCCATCATACTAATCTCCATTCCACAGACGATTCCTTTCGTCGGAGGAATCGCGAATCCATTTTGTCGCCGGACTATTTTTCCATGATCCGATAGAGATAGATGCGGTAATAACTGTCCTCTGTCTCAAACGCTTCCTCTCTCACCGGTTCCAGTCCCGTATTCCCGCTATGATCGATATACGCTGCCGACAGCAGATAAGTGCCTCCCAGCTCTCTCAGGCGTTCCGTGTCGATCTCATAGTTCTGAAAATAGAATCCACCCTTTTGAATCGTATAATATCCGGGGCATTCCGCACTGAACAGATAACAGCGGTTCCCCCAGTGGTCGAAATTATCCTCAAGGTACTCGCTCTTGGCAAGCTCCGGCGCTATGATCTTACGGAAACGGTGTTTATATTCCAGGGAATAATTATTGGAATATCCGTCCAGGCAGTAAAATCCATGATATAATGCCGCCGCCGGATCGATCCCTAAGCTGACCACTCTGTAATCCTCCGGCCGCTCCCCGAAATTATCATAAAGATATTCCTGCACCTGATCCAGTACATCTATGGCATAATAATCCCGGAAGCTCATGGCTCCGTACTCCCGGTTCACTGTCTTTTGCAGATTCGGTTTCAGATTGCTCTGAAGGAGAATCTGTTCCGCAGTCGTCACGGTGAGAATCATTGTAACTGTGAACAGGATCACATTCCTCACGCACCGTTTCTCGCAGAGCTGCCGCAGCAGCAGCAAAAGGCAGCATCCCAGAGCAAAATACCACAGGCAGGGGCTCAGCCACAAAACACGGTTGGCCTGAAATCCCTTCAACGCTCCCCAGCCGGAGCGCAGGCTCACACCGATCCCGCTGTCCCACAGTGCGGCCGCCGTTGCTATAAATACAATACATCCGCAGGAGATTGCCAGCGAGCGGAAAATTCTTTTACTGTCAACGGCCCTTCTTCGGATCACGGCGATCACCGTAAATACCGCTATGAGCAGGATCCACCCGTGATAATCCACACTGTGTTGTCCGCCCTGTAACAGGTTCGTCTTCCATTGTTCCCAAAAAGATACCGCGGTCAGCGCATACTCCGCCTTATGCGAAACCGTGCTCTCTCCCACGCCGAAGATCTGCAAAAACAGAGCACCGTTCTCCAACAGATAAGTGAGAAGCAGTAAAATCCATGCAATCCCCTGTGCTGTCGAATACTTTCTGCGCAGTGCCGCAATGATCTCCCCTACGGCCCAGATCCCCAGTACCGCAAATCCGGACAGTACCAGAGAAGAATTTGCACCGAAAAATACTACATAGGCATAATACAGCAGCCGCTCGCGAATAGATCTGTCCCGTTCCCGTAGCCGCAGTACACAATACAGGAGCATCGGCAGTCCGTATTGCGACAATCCGTACACCGGCAAAAAGGGCAGATAGGCATACATACAACCTACCGTCATCGCCAGGAAACCTACCGTTCCTTTTCTCCCGCTTAATATTTCGGAATCTTCCGCTGCCCACCAAAGCAGGAGGAACATTCCGACATATCCGACAAAGCTCCCGGCCACCTGCATGCAGGCAAGCGCCGTCTCCGCAGGCAGCAGACGGGATAACAATACGCAGGCCGGTGCCGGCATGGTAAGAGCGGTCCTCGCCGCGCCGTTCATAAATTCCGGCAAAATACCGCTGCCGTCCCACAGGTGTCTCGCCTGCAGCAGATAAGCGATCACTTCTCCATCCAGCTGATCGTGATACACAAATATAGCATCTTTCCCCAGTATCAGATAAGGGATTCCCATTGCCAGCACCGCCAGTGCTCCCAAAAGGAACCAGACATTTTCCGGTTTTTTCATTTTCCTGCGTTCTGTCATCATTCCTCCTGTGTCAGACAATGATATGCCACCGAGATCATTCCCACCAACCATAACATTCCGGGGAGCAGTCCGTTTTTATAATCCCAGCATCCCGCATCCTGCATGGTGTACCATACTGCCATGCCAAGCGCCGTTATGCCACACATACACACGACCTCCCACCGGATACGCTTTTTCCCGGCCAGTGCGCCGAGCAGTGCCACAATACTCCCCAGCAGGAACCACACACTGCTGTATCAGCAGGAAATTGGTCAGCTGCAGGGCTCCGGTCATCATCAGATCCACATTTCTGGCAGAAAAAGAATCATACCCCCGGCCGTTCAGCAACAGCTGCAGCATCACGGGTGGCATGACATATCCCGCCATGTCCCATGCGATCTGGTGTATATTATCGGAAAAATAAGCCTTGAGATGATAAACAGCGTACTTACGGAACAGCTGCTGTGCGCCACTGACGCCAAGTGCCTCTTCCGCCTTTTTCTGCAGATCCGTCGGCATCGTTCCCGCATACCGCCCGGACTGCTGTATTTCCTCCCAGCTGTACAGACTGCGCAATTCCTCCGGCCAGGTGTCGTATTCTCTTTCCACCCGCATATGAGACCAGGTAAATCTGCGCATCATTGCCGCACTCACCGTCTTCTCCGCCTTACCATAACTGCCGGGCGTCTGCCACAGAGATACCGCCGTGAATAAAATCCCCGCGACTGCCGCCAGCAGCACCAGTTCTCCCAGCACTCTCTGTTTTCCCAGCTGTCTGCCGCGGATCAAATGCAGAACCCATACCACCGCAAGCGGCACCAGGCCAAGCCACAGGTTCTCCACGACAAACACTGTGCCAAGCGCCCACCAGACTCCGGCCGTAAACATCTGTCGGAGAGGGAATTTTACTGCATCGCCATCCGCATCCTGACGCAGGATCCCCATAAGCACCGACAATTCCAGCAGCAGGAAAGAAAATCCCGGAGAATTCGGCAGCACCGCCACATGACACTGCAGGGCAAACGGGCAAGTCAGAAGTCCGAGACTTCCCCACACCAGCCACACTTTCTTCGTCATGCCACAGGATCTTAAAAATACGACGCCACTGTAAAATGCGAACAAGATCTGCACCGTGTACACAAAAAAAGGATAAGGGATAGAACTTATGGATTCTATCCCTTTTGCGAGCATCAGAAAAAGAGGGTATCCGATCCCCATATAATCATCACATACAAGAGTATCCGCCGCTCTCAGCCACAGATAACTGTCCCCAAACTCCGGGAAAATGCCAAAAGCTCTGATCATCCAACAGATCCCCAGTACGATCTGTACCGAAATCCCTATGAACAGAAATCTGCCTGCGATCTGCGCAAGCGCCCTGCGTGCTTTCTGCATTCTACTGCTCCTCTAACTCAAAGAAATCTTTTATCAGACCACAGATGTAGTCTACCTGATCCAGCGTCAGTCCGTAATACATGGGAAGTCTGGCCAGACGTTCGCTCTCTCTGGTGGTATAACGGTCCTCCCCATGGAAGCGTCCGAATTTCTGCCCTGCGGGAGCGGTATGCAGCGGAATGTAATGGAATACGACCAGCACGCCGTTCTCCTTCATATAGCTGATAAACCGTGTCCTCTGCTCCAGGTCTCTTGCCTTGATATAGAACATATGGGCATTGTGTACACAGCCTTCCGGTACGGTAGGCAGGTCGATCTTCCCGGCATCCTTCAGCGGCTTCAACTGCTCATAATAGCGGTTCCAGCAGGCCAGCCTGGCCTCATTGATCTCATCTGCGATCTCCAGCTGTGCATAGAGATAGGCAGCATTCATATCACTGGGCAGATAGGAGGATCCGTAATTCACCCAGGTATATTTGTCGATCTGACCGCGGAAGAATTTGCTGCGGTTGGTTCCTTTTTCACGGATGATCTCCGCTTCTTCCACATCCTTTTGATCACGGATCAGAAGAGCACCGCCCTCTCCCATGCTGTAGTTCTTCGTCTCATGGAAGCTGTAAGCACCGAAATCACCGATGGTTCCCAGTGCCTTTCCCTTATAAGTGGCCATAATGCCCTGTGCGGCATCCTCTACCACCTTCAGATTGTGTCTCCTTGCAATATCCATGATGGTATCCATCTCACACGCCACTCCGGCATAATGTACCGGTACGATGGCTCTGGTCTTCTCGGTGATCGCATCCTCGATCAATGTCTCATCAATGTTCATGGTATCCGGACGGATATCCACAAATACCGGGATCGCGCCGCGGAGCACGAACGCATCCGCAGTGGACACAAACGTATAAGAAGGCATGATCACCTCATCTCCGGGTCTGATATCACACAAAAGCGCTGCCAGCTCCGTCGCATGCGTACAGGAAGTGGTCAGCAGACATTTGCCGGTTCCTGTTCTCTCCTCGATCCAGGCGTTACATTTTTTCGTATACTCACCGTCTCCGCAGATCTTCTGATTTTTGACACACTCCTGAATGTAATCTGCTGCTTTGTCCACATAAGGCGGTACATTGAATTTAATATCTATCATAATGCATCCTCTTTTCTGATATGCTTTGGTTATGTTCTAATTTTCCCTGCGCTCCCGCTTCCAGCTTCCCACCGCTGTACCCGGTACATTTTCCGTTACATGACTGATAATATATTTGGGTCTTCCCTTGACTTCTTCATAAATTCTGGCAATGTAATGTCCGATGATCCCCAGGCTCAGCATCAGGAATCCTCCGATGATCAGGATCAACAGGATCACAGTGGTGAAGCCTTCCACAGCTGTCCCCATGATATATCGTACCAGTGTCTGGATCGCCAGTACCACGCTGAAAAATATGGATATCATTCCCATGATCGTCACCAGCTGTAACGGCAGGGTACTGAAGGACGTCGCATTGGTGATGGCATACTTCATCAGGCTCCAGAAGGACCATTTACTCTGTCCGTACTGTCTCTCCTGCACTTCGTATTCCACGGTCTCTGTCTGAAATCCGGCCCAGAAGGTCAGTGCCCGGAAAAAGGTATTGCGCTCCGGCAATTCCAGCAGGACCCGGACCACCTTTCTGTCCAGCAGCTTAAAATCGGAGGAAGCATTCATATCCATTTTGATCAGCTTGCTCATGATCTTATAAAACAGTCCTGCAGACAGCTTATATCCCAGGCTCTCACGCCCTCTGTCAGACTTGATGCCCTCCACGATCTCGGCACCCTGCTGCCATTTTTCCCACATCTGAGGGATCACCTCGGGCGGATGCTGCAGGTCACAATCCATTACGATCACGGCATCTCCCGTGGTCAGCTCCAGTCCGGCAAAAATACCGGCCTCCTTACCGAAATTCCGGGAGAATTCCGCTCCCCGCACTCTCGGATTCTTCGCTGCCTCTTCTTGGATCCGGTCAAACGTGCCGTCCTTGGAACCGTCGCTGATAAACACCAGTTCATAATCTATCCCGTGTCGGTCCAGCAATTCGCCCAGTACCTTCGCGGTATTCGCAATATTTTGTTCTTCGTTATATGCCGGTAAGACAATTGACAATAAAGACATCTTCTTAATCCCTTCCGCAGTTCTCTGTCTTGACATAGAGGATCCCATCCACCACTTTCGTAGCATTCGGTCCGGGGAACGTATCCATGTCAATGTATTCCTGTGTCATGTAGATCTCACCCACCGTATCGGGATCCAGGAAATTCAGGGTTGCCCCCAGATAATTCTGCATAAATGCCTGATAATCCGCTCCCTTATAGATGAGGTAATCTCCGCTGAGTCCGATCATACCGTCCGTAACCTTCCCCGTGATATCCGTTGTAGGGAATTCATCATAGCCGATGACTCCCACCAATGCAATGGGAATCCCCTGATAATATCCGGGAGTCTGCTCGATCCGGTCCAGCAGACGTACACAATACGCATACGTCTTCTCGTACTTTTTCTCCAGATTGGAATATCCGATATTATCGGAAATTCCATAATCGAACACCAATACCACCGCCGCACACAATGCTGCCCATTGCAATACCACGTCCGTACGACTCTCCTCAGCGGTATACCGGTCCGCGAACGCCGTCATAAGGATCAGATACAATACCCACTGGTATCGCATCAGCAAATGATAGGTCAGGTTCGGAGAAATGAGCAATATCACATTGGTCAGAAGCGGCATACTGATGCCCAACAGAATCATTATAACGAAAAATGCCGGATTCTTCCACCATTTTCTCCAAATCATACTGCGGATCACTAAAAATACTACCGTTGCCACTAAAATAATGCAGGCCGCCAGTGAAAAAATATTGTTCACAAGAACATTGCCGTGAACCGTAAATGCCAGGAAATCCACGTACATTTCCTTGATGGTTGCCAGAATTCCCATGCCGGATCCCATCTGCTCCATGGAATTGATCCCCTGATAAGTATCCAGCACCTTGCCCTGCAGCTTCAACAGGATCTGCAGGATCACATAATACAATACTCCGCCGGCAATTCCCATCCCCAGATAATGGCATACATATTTCGCCTTTTCTTTCCAGCCTTTTTCCTCCATAAAATAGAGCAGGATCTTATATACACACAGCAGGATCGTAAAAGGCAGGTACGCCTGATAGATTCCCATGCTGAATGCCAGACACACTGCACCGGCCAGATAGCCTCTGGGATATTTCGCCGTAAACAGAACCGCCAGCACTGCCAGGAACAGCGCCAGCATGTAACCATCCATGGTAAACACATAGGCAAAAGTAGATGCCAGCGCCGGAAAAGATACCAACAGACCGCTCACCACAGTAATGGTCACCGGATCCGTCAGTTCCAGCACTTCCGTAAGTACCGCCGCCGTAAGTGCCAGCCATATCAGTCCGATCAGTCCGATCACCCAGGGTATGGTAAAATAAGAGGAAAATCCACAGGCAACAGTTAAAAACCAGCGACCGGAAGTGATCATATTCTGGTTAAAATACATGCTGCTCAGTCCGTCATGATTCGGAATATCCGAAAGCATCACCGGCAGATGGATCAGAATCCCCAGTACAAACGCTGAGAGAAAGGCGATCTTCCATGTATTTTTTATTTTTGTTCTGCTAGATTGAAAAAA
>ENA-OOUZ01001141-OOUZ01001141.1-human-gut-metagenome-genome-assembly--contig:-NODE-1141-length-10651-cov-1.328048_pt1 | contig 10651 bp, 6 predicted proteins | sample MGYA00241546_ERZ501274 | MGnify/ENA primary metagenome ERZ501274 (study PRJEB25962, sample SAMEA2042363) | human gut metagenome | biome: human gut; feature: human-associated habitat; material: faeces...
CCGGAATCCCTACCGCATTCGCCGTAAACTGATTAAGCAATTCATTGCGGCTTCCCCCGCCTATCACATGAAGTGTTTCTATCGGCTGAGAAGCTAATCCGCGCAGATCATCCAATACCTGGCGATAACGCAGTGCCAGACTTTCAAAAATACAACGTACAATCTGCCCACGAGTTTCCGGAACCGGCTGATTCGTATCCATACAATATTTACGGATGGCATTTTCCATATCATCGGGATTCGCAAAAAGTGCATTATCCGGATTGATAAGGCTACGGAAGGGCTCCGCCGTTTCGGCTTCAGCGATCAATTCCGGATACGAAGTCTCTCCCCATCCGGCACGGCAGCGTTCCAGCAACCACATTCCACAAATATTTTTCAGCAAACGATCGTTCCGGCCACTCCCCCTTCATTCGTAAAATTCAACTTCTCCGTTTCTTCGGTAATAGCCGGCGCATCGGTTTCTATCCCCATCAACGACCATGTCCCACTACTTAAATAAGCAAAATTCGGATTTAATGCCGGGACGGCAGCCACTGCCGATCCGGTATCATGTCCGGCTACAGCAATTACAGGAACAGCTCCCAATCCGGTTATTTTTTGTATTTCTTTTGTCAATGTTCCGACTTTCTCTCCCGGATACACAAAACGTCCGAAATGCTCTTCCGTCAAACCGACCGCTTTCAATAATTCCGGTTCCAATTTGCGGGTTTGTGCATTTACCAATTGTGCCGTACTGGCAATCGTATATTCCGTTACCATCTCTCCTGTCAGCATATAGCTCAAAGCATCCGGAATAAACAAAATTTTATCTACCGCAGCCAGCGCACTGTCATTATTGCGTCGCAAGGTATCCAACTGGAACAACGAATTAAAATTCATTATCTGAATGCCCGTTAACTTATACACCTTACTACGGGGAATGCGCGAAAATAGCGCTTCCGGCGCCCCGTTTGTTTGGGGATCGCGATAAGCATACGGCTGGCGCAACAAATGCCCATCCTTTCCGACACAAACAAAATCGACTCCCCAAGTATCGATACCGATAGAAACGATCTTCACATCTTGCTTGCCCGCAACCAACTTCAACCCATCTATAACATACTGATAAAGTGCATAAATATCCCAATAAAAGTGTCCTCCAACCTCTATGAGGTGGTTGGGAAAACGATTCACTTCTTCCAATTCTAATCCGCCCTCAGAGAAAGAGCCTAATATCGTACGGCCACTGGTAGCTCCCAAATCAACCGCAAAAAAACAATTTCTTATCATGTCCTATATAATGTTGAGCCTATTCTTTCTATAATGACGCAAAAATAAAGGATTTGTACCCTATTCACGCTGTACGTTTTGACACAAAGGATGTCTTATTTGACAATTTGATTCACTCCTTCACAAAAGCGGGTTATCAACTTTTCTCCCTTTTCATGGTGAATCGTCACATTCTTCAATGTTATATTCCGGCTATATACGAATTCGGCTCCTATTTGGGAAGTAATATCCAAGTTCTCAAGCGTAATGCCATCGATCGGCATTTCCGGGATGCCATTGAAGAAAAGCGCCCTCCGGGCATTAGAACATACCAGATTCGAAATATGGATATTCCGGAAACAAGGAGTCGTTTCATCCACTGGCAGAGGATCTACCTTCAACGGTACTTTCTCACCACTTTCCAACACTTCAACAGCCGACTTACCTCCATAATACAAGTTGAAAGTAACAGGTTCCGTAGGAATATCCATCATGGAAACGTTGCGTACCCAGATGTTTTCAACAATTCCACCCCGTCCACGCTTACTCTTGAAACGAAGCCCTACATCAGTACCTAAAAACTGGCAATTACTCACAGACACATTACGTACTCCGCCACTCATCTCACTGCCTACCACGAATCCGCCATGTCCTTTAAACACCGTGCATCCGTCTACCACCACATTTTCACAAGAGCGGGCACGACGGCGTCCATCCTCATCCTTTCCACTCTTCAAGCAAATCCCGTCATCCCCCACATCGAAAGTAGAGTTTACAATCAAGGCATTCTTACAAGATTCCAAATCCAGGCCGTCACCATTTTGCGCATAGCTCGGATTACGCACCTGCACTTCTTCAATCAGTACATTTTCACACATCAACGGATGCAGATTCCACGCCGGAGAATTCTGAAAGATAACACCCTGCAGCCATACATTCTTACACTCTATCAAGCTCACCATCACCGGCCGAAGAAAATGACGCACGCTCTGCCATTCTTCCTCCGTCGTCAAGTTCTGAGGTACATTCATATTGCTGATCGTATCTCCTTTCAGTGTCTGCGGATAAGGGAACCAATAAGTGGGCCGTTTGTATACTCCCCCCCGGGCTATCGTCTGTTTCCAAACACTTTCCGTCACTTTTTCCCGTTTCAAAGGACGCCAAAAGTGTCCATTCCCGTCAATGGCCCCTTGTCCGGTGATAGCTACATTCGTCAGGTTACGTCCCGAAACAGGAGATTGACACCTGCGGGTATCCAATCCTTCAAAAACAGTTTCAACCAACGGATAAAGCTCCACATCCGGCGAGAAAAGCACTACGGCCCCTTTCTCTATGTGAAGATCGATATTACTTTTCAGCACAATAGGACCGGTCAGCCAGATACCTGCCGGCACAATCAAGTGTCCGCCTCCGCGAGACGATAATGTTTCGATAGCCTTTTCAAAAGCTTCGGTACAGAGCTCCACTCCATTGCCGACAGCACCAAAATCCGGCAGCGACACCTTCAAATCGGGAAATCGGGGTGCTTCCACCTTTGGCATTGCAAAGGGGAGATTCGTGTATATTTCTTCATATTTATAAGTTTGCGCCCAAGACGACAATACCGCCCACACACAAAGAAACAAAACAATTGAAATTCTCTTCATTCGACTTTTTTATATTATGTGACTTAGAAACAATTTTGATCTTATAAAATTGCCCTTAGGGGCTCTCAATCATTCTCCAAGATAATAAGAAGGTACCGGCGATTGCGGATACCCCATGCTCCGATGTGTAATATAACTCCGATAAAGTGCGTCCTGCATCAATGTTACCCGACGGTCTTTTGCCGGAATACAAGTATGATAAATACGCAATTCTCCGGGAAGCGCAGTTATCAACTCCTCCCGCCAATCGCCCTCCATATCGGCTATCATCAAAATGTCCCCTTCGATCCCTTCTGTCAGCGTCTCTCCTTTCCATTTCCAGATGCTTTGTTTTCTGCCGTTCGAAGAAGAACCGGCTCCCCAACGGTTATTATCCCCCCGGAATGTTTCACGGAGCAGATCGGCATCCCACCAAATCCAATTCCGGCATCCTGGCACTTCCGCATTCGTTGTATTCAATTTCTTTCCATCCGAAGTTAACAGATATTTATCCGTACTTCCACCTTTACGGTCTTCACTGGCAAAACATTCCAAACCGGGATGTTCCGGATCAAAATCCGCCACCATGCCATCCCCCACATGATAGGTAGCATGTCCGATTCCCCATATCAGCTGTCCGGTACGAGCATTCACCACAGATACTCCGCGACCGTCTTCTTTCTTGGGTTCGCTCACCATAAACACCTGTAAGTCTTCCTCATCAGGACGTAGCTTACACAAATAAGCCTTATCGCTATGTCCCAACCCGGACGACCATAACAAAGTCCCGTTATCATCAAGCATACAAGACCCCAACAATATCTCATCCCGACCATCGCCGTCCACATCTCCGGTCACCATGCTATGTGCCCCCATACTACGTACTACGGGATTTTCTTCATCACCATCCCAACGCCACATCCGTTGCAGCTTCCCCTCTTTCAACTGCCAGGCATCCACCACCATCAGTTTATAAGTGCCACGAGCTGCAAGAATACAAGGTGTTTTCCCATCCAGATAAGCCATTCCCATCTGATTCCTATTCTGGCGAATAAGATTTCCGTACCGGTCATTCCGTTCCGGCCAGTCCACCCGGTCTATCTCTTTCCCCGTCATCCCATCCAATACGGACAAGTATTCACTTCCACCACAAACACGGCTTTTTTCATTCTTCACATAATCATCACCGGCCGTCTTCACCGCAACTTCCGCTTTACCATCCCCATTGAAATCATAAACGATAAAAGGCGAATACCAAATACCCGGCTCGATGCCCGGTCCCATATCATACGTCCAAAGCCATGTACCGTCGCTCAAATAAGCCGAAATTTTATATGTCTTACCGGTAGTATCTCCCGGCATGCCCGGATCTACATTGGTTTCGGGAGTACGGATGATATAATCGTAAATGCCATCACCATTCAAGTCGGCCAAAGCAATCTTACCTGCTTTGGCATTATCTTTCAAGCGAATGGAAGTATAGTTCTTACTCTTCCCGGCCTCTACTTCTATTTTTTCGGATGCAACGGGGTTCTGCCCTTTCAACACAGGCACCACCCAATAGGAAGCTACTCCCTTCACAGGTGCGTTGTCTACAAAATCACAAGTACGCAGTATGGGCTTATTCGTCAAACGGCAAGTTTTGCCATTTGCTTCACGATATACATGAAAAGCAGTAGCAGGCGCATCCGTATTCAGCAACCGCCAACTTAGGTAAACACCCTTCCCGTCCTGAGAAGGCACTGCATACAATCCACGGTTCAACCGTTCCGTAACCCGTTCTATGGCAAACCCTTCCACCAATGGTTTGGCTTCATGCCGGGGATCCAGTATCTCGTACATATATTGTCTTTCGCGAGGATCTTGCGCAAAAAGAGTAGCCACTGCAAAAGAAATGCAGAGCACAAAAGCAATTCGTCTGTTCATGATAAAATATTAAAAACGTACTTCTTTCATCGGAATCAATTTTACCGGACCTAACAACCCGCTCGGCACGGGCTGCCAATTCTCATACCCGGACTTCTTATACTGAAGACTGACTATGTTGGCATCCTTAAAAATGCGCCAAGGTATCTGCCTCCTATCCATATCGGCAATACGATTGGCCGGTAAATTAGTAACTTCCACTTCCAATATATTTTCACCCGGATGCAAATATCTGCCAATCAGGCAACGATAAGGAACCGACCACAAAACAGCAGCCTCTTTCCCATTGACGCGGATACGGGCACTTTCACGCACATCCCCCAAATCGAGCATCCATTCGGAAATCGCAGAATCGTCAAGATGAAATTTAAGGGAATAACATGCAGTTCCCATTGTGTTTTTCACTTCATTTGCCGACAGTTCCGTCCACGAATCCAATTCTACAGAATCGGGAGCAGCGGTCACAACCGGTATACTTTCCACAAAGTGGAATCCCCATCGATCCGGTACTTTTTCTCCTTCGGATGCCGGATGCCAGTAATTCCATGCAGAAGCTTGTATATCACTCCCGGCAAAAGTCTTCAAAAGCAAAGACTCTCCCGAAGCCAGTTGCAAATACACCTCCGTACGCCCGTCGGCCTGACGAACAGCCGCCTTGCCACTTTCACCATTCACCGGATTATAAATCATAGCAGACTCTGCCTGCACCCCTAAAGGAATCCATCCTTCCGTATCCTCCGCCTTCAATGCAGAAATAAAATAATGATTACCTTCTTCATTGACACGCCGAATACAGCTTAATCCGTTTTCCGTTTTCATCGCTTCCGGCAAAACTCCAGTTTCTGCCAATGTACGCTTATAGTCCGTACCGAATATAATACGTCCTTTACGCACCTTATCTTTCTGTTCCATCAACTTCCGGAAAGCTGCACGGCGTGTCTCCAACCGGGCATATCCGGGCACATCCTGCGGGAATTGCTCCAAAAACACAATCGTTGCCCCTTCATCTGCCAGACTCCATAGTTTAGTAAGCACATCATCCGGCATTAAACGGGCACCGGGAATAAGCAACGCGCGATAAGCCGTCCCCCCAGAAGTGACCAGCTTTCCATTGACACAAGTAAGGCTACGTATAAAATTATCGGAAATATAATCCAAATCATATCCCGCATCATTGATCCGATGCACCGCATCGATAAAACGGGGAGCACGCTTCGCCATCTTATGAATGTCAAACATCAGCAGACGCCCGTCCTGCTCCTGCCACATATCATAAACAGGCAGATAGATCAGAAAATCATTATCCGGTTTTCCCATCTGCAAAAAGCTCTGGCAACGGGCTATGTAATCAAAAAATGCCGGTGCATCCCGCCAAATACTATTCGTAGGGCTCATATCGACAGCAGCATAGAATTTCCATCCCGGCCATGCAGCCTCAGCAGGCGAATAAGTGGTACCATGAAAATACGTATGATTCACGCCCGAGATAAACATCAGGTCGATATCCGGCTTACACTGCGAAAGTGAAGTCCGGAAATGCTCCGTCAGCCAAGTAAAGGTTTCGGAAGTCGTATAGGGCTTGCCGGCTATATGAGCAGCCGAAGATGCATATTTCAACATGGACAGATCCGAATCGTTGGGGCGTGTCAATGAATCCTTGCGCAATCCCCGGATATTAAAATCGGAAAGCCCGAACCCTTCACATTCGGGAACATCCACCGTGGCATATAGATCAATCAGATTACCGGGCGATCCATGTGCCTGATTACGGGTTTTAGAGCCATGTGAATGCGCCCACTCCGTCCATTGCCGGGTAAAATTCTCCAATAACAATTCCGCCATCGTTTCCCGGTAATCAGAGATGATACGGGCAACCGTATCCGTCCGTTTCTCTGACAGGAATTCCGGAAGATGTTCTTCCAATTTATAGCCGCGACGAATGGAGAACTCATCAAAAAGATTCTCCGTCCAATCCGCCTTATATACCTCATAAGAATCATTGAAGAAATTATGCGGATAGGGCGTTTTCGACGACTCGAAAGCACGCTCGAAACGCTCCAGATAATTCTTCACGGCACGGGCGGACAAATGATCCATCACGTATCCCTCACCGCCGGGGGCCGCCCGTTTCACTTTCTGGAAAGTTTTCCCACAAAAAGCAGCAATCAGTTTCCAATCACCCTTCGGTGCTTTCCATTGCAGTCTGCCGTCTTTTGTCACCTTATCCGTCACATCAATACACCGGCCTTTATCAGAATAAGCCATAAGCCGGCTCAACTTTGCATAAGGCAGTTGTTTGGAATCGGCAACCACTATTTTTTCTTTAAACGGCTCTCCGCCCTTCCATTCATATTCAGTGATGAAAAGCTTACCGGCAGCATCTTCTATCCCGACTTCCGGGCCTCCAAAAGGCCATCCGGTCCCAGTGTTCATATCAATCTGCATCCCCAGGCGGGCAGCTTCACTCTCCGTATATTGCAACATCTCCATCCAAGGGGACGAAAGAAATGGAATCTCATTTGCCTCATTCCCCTTGACCCCATAAATAGGGGTGATTTCCATCGTTCCCATCCCTGCTTTCGCATAGGCGTCCAGATTACGGGTTAAGTTTTCTTTATCTACGGCGCTTCCCATCCACCACCAGCGTGCGGCAGGTTTCGCTTCTGTCTGTATTTCCGGCCAGTCCACCTGTTGTGCCCCCATCGAAGCGCACATCAGCAGTCCTCCCAATAAGATCGTTATCTTTCTGTTCATTATTTTATTTTTATCCGTCATCCAAGTGCGGTACTATTTATTCAATTCAATGCATCCCATGATGAAAGGGCCGGTAGCCTTTGCATCATTATCACGCATTTTCTCTCCGATATAATATTCGAAACTACCGTCACGATACGGATGTCCGCCCAAGCCGCCTACCTGGCAACAACGGGTCAACGTCAGTGTACCATCCGCATTTTCTACCAACAGTTTATCTTTCAATCCTTTAAAGGCCTTCTCTGCAACTGCTTTGTATTTTGCATCGATATATCCTTTATTCACAGCTTTTGCATAGGCATACATGCATTGTGAAGTAACGGATGCTTCCGGAAAGTTCCCTTCACGCTTAGGCTGGTCAATCACCTGATACCACAAGCCGGCCTTATCCTGATATTTTGGGAGAGTATCCGCCAAGCCTTGTATCCAGCTTATCATATCGGCACGTCCGGGATGTTCTTCCGGAATATAATCCAACGCATCGACCAATGCCATAAACCACCAACCGATACTACGCCCCCAGAAATTAGGAGAATGTCCGGTTTCCGGATTGGCCCAACGCTGGCTTTTGCTCTCGTCCCAAGCATGGTGATACAAACCGGTTCCGGCATCATAAGTATGTTTATGGCAAAGCGCGAACTGCTTCACCGCCTCATCGATCCACTCCGGACGATTGAACTCCGCACCATACTGTGCCATGAAAGGAGAAGCCATATACAAACCATCCAGCCACATCTGGTGCTGGTAAATCAATTTGTGCCAATATCCTCCCTCCAGTGTGCGCGGATGTCTTTTCAATTGTTTTATCAGCTCGTCCATTGCCTTTTTATATTTATCGTTTCCCGTCTCGCGGTAAACATCGAAAAGCACTTTTCCCGAATTGATGAAATCCAGATTATAAGTAGACATATCATATAAATGGATTTCTCCTTTTTCATTGATAACAGAATCGGCCCAGGCTTCCACATAATCAAAATAATGCCGTTCACCCGTTTGTCTCCACATCCGGAGCATGGCACAACAGCCCACTCCCTGTGCATATCCGAAAAACAGACGTCTCCCATGATCCAGTTGATACGCCTTCGGAAAACGACGCATCTCCGAATCGGCAAACCAGCGTGCATAAGTATCGGGAGCAAAATGATCGGTACGGAAAGGGACTGCCGGAAGTCCCGCCTTATTATAAAGATTCACCCGGAAGAAATTTCCATAGCCATAACGTACTGCTACCGGCTGGGGAACCTCCGGTGCTGACAATTCCAGTTTACTGCCTTGAATGGCAGCCGTAGCAGGATAAAAGCGGGCATCGGCTCCGGAGATAAAGAATCCTCTTACCGGAGCATTTTCCGGAGTTTGCAATCCGCCTTCCGCATAATCAAAAGTCAACGTTACTTTTCCGTCTTTCACTTTCATACTCTTATAAAGCGGCCCCGAATAAGCTGTTTTTTTACCATATTGTTTCGCCAAAGCCCAGGCAGCCAAGCGTTCACCTGTCACCCGCTTGTTGCGCGGATGAATATCCGTAGAATCACCGGCATCTGTTATTACTACCATACCTATATTCTTCAAACCGCTTTGCCAGGTTTTCAATTGTGCTTCACGAATGCCTGCCGGTTGTTTGTAGTGCGGTGCAATCTGTACGAAATAAAAGGGCATATCAGCCTGCCCCCATTCCTGCCGCCAACTGTTTATCAGATTAGTGAACACCTTCTGATATTTTTCATGACGGATTGAATTGGACTCTCCCTGATACCAGATATTTCCCTTAATGGTATATCCTTTGATCGGGGCAATCATACCGTTCCACAACGTGGCCGGTACTTTGCATTTGTCTTTCTCACGCTTCACGTTTTGCGGGGCAAACTCTTCCATGACATCGGCATACAAAGGATTGTCTTTCATCACCCTCCTCTCTGTCCACGATTCGGCATGGGTACCTCCCCAAGTGGACTGAATCAGTCCGACCGGCATCTGCAATTCTTTATAAAGTTTACGACCGAATATAAAGCCGACAGCCGAAAATTCTTTCACATTTTCCGGAGTACAAACCAGCCATCGGCCGATGCAATCCTCTTTTTCTCCCTCAGGAGCCAGTTGATGCTCCACATGGAAAAGCCGGATGGAAGGATAATCGGCATCCTTCATCTCCTCCGTTTCATTCAGTATACCTGTCTTCCATTTTACATTCGGATCACGAGCTACCGGAAATTCCATATTCGACTGTCCGGTGCAAAGCCATACTTCACCTATTAATATATTATGTATTGTGATTGTGTTCTCTCCCTTTACGGTCAGCGTCTGATTATCCATCACACCGGGAGTCTTGATTTTCACCTCCCAATGTCCGTCAGTGGGTGTCTGCACCGTATAAATGTTTTTATCCCAAGAGGTAGAAACCGTAACTTTCTCACCCGGACGCGCTTTTCCCCAAAAACGAACTTGAGCCTTTTGTTGCAATACCATATTGTCCGATAAGATAGCGGGAAGTGTAATCTTGCCTTGTACAGGCAATGTACCGATATAGAAAAGTAAAAATATAAAATACCAAAACTGCTTTTTCATGTGTTTTTGATAGTTTAAAAGATTAATGGAATTATTGATGACGCAAAAATAGGCAGAATCGACCGAAGTATCGGTTTGTTTTTTGATTGTAATCTTATTCTTTTTGTCGTTTCATATCAAAAAAACAATTACCCTTAGAATGCTCTACTACATAGAGCATATTCATTTTTCTATAAATCAACCGATAGACTTTATTTAAAATACAAAAAAAGTTAACGGCCATCAGGAGTTTAAGTAAATAAAGTTACCTTTGAAAAATCCTTAAAACAAATGCTATGATTAAGGTAGTTTTACATAAAATAATTTATTGGAGCATAATATTAATCACAATACTCCGAGCAAGTTCTTTGTTTTCCCAAGTTCCAGTGATATCAATTCCTCAACCGGCAGAAATAGGTCGTTTCGATAACTTCCGCCAAACTTCTCCCCAAAAGCCATCTGGCATATCATCTTCCCGTGACGCCTTGATTCAAAGGCAAAATGAGGCCATCATGCGTGAGGTAAAAGAAAACGAACGTAGAAGAGCAGCCATC